>Ga0207965_1000541_pt1 | contig 11026 bp, 8 predicted proteins | sample Knorr_S23_td_O2m_FD_185609 | JGI IMG/M metagenome (GOLD analysis project Ga0207965, IMG submission 185609) | Marine microbial communities from Southern Atlantic Ocean transect - Knorr_S23_td_O2min_ad_571m_LV (SPAdes) (version 2) | ecosystem: Environmental > Aquatic > Marine > Oceanic | place...
ATGAGACCGCAGACCGACTGGGCTTCCGGGTCGAATCAATCAACGGAGAATTCGACATGGGCCAGTTCGAATTGACCCTCGAATTCGATGACGCAATGGCATGCGCAGATGAGGTGTTTCTCTTCAGGACAATGGCCATGGAAGTGGCCGCGCAGAAAGGGCACCTCCTCACCTTCATGCCGCGACCGATCCCGGAATATGGAGGCAATGGACTACATGTCAACCTGAGCCTGGAAGACAGTTCCGGCAACAACGCCATGGTCGATCTATCGACTCCAGATGGACTCTCAGCGCTCGCAAAGTCCTGTATCGCCGGACAACTCCACCACATGTCCGCAATGGCAGCGCTATGCGCACCTACGGCTAACTCCTACAAGCGCCTGTTGCCCGGCCAAATCTCCGGTTACTGGAAGAACTGGGGGCATGACCATAGATGTGCCACGGTTCGCGTAAACCCGGAACGTGACTCATCAACTCGCCTTGAGAACCGAATGCCCGACGGAGCTGCAAGCACCCATTCGGCAATCGCCGCCATATTGACCGCGTCGCGCCTAGGCGTGGAGGCAAGTCTCCCCTGCCCGGATCCGGAGACCGGGGATGCGCTAGAGACCGCCTGTACCGAAGAACACACACCCGATCACCTTGGGGCTGCTATCGAAGCCCTTCAAGCCGACAAAAAGTTCACCGACGCGATTGGCCCAGAGATGGTCGCCCAGTACATCGCAATCAAAGAAGCCGAGTGGGCCAAATACCTTGCTGCGAACGGAACCTGGGAAGAGACAATCGGCTCCTTTACAGAATGGGAAAAGCAGACCTACCTTCCGTACCTCTAGCGACCAGAAAGTTGTGCCCGACCTTGAACATCGGCGAGTCGGTCAGCCTGAGGGATCTGGAACTCGACCCTGATCCGGTTCTTGCTCGGATGCGGGCCGAGGAACCCGTCTGCTTCGTGCCGTCCCTCGACATGTGGATGGTCACGAAATGGGATGACCTCATCCTCATGGAGGACCACCCCGAGATCTTCAGCGCCAACACCGACCCGTCCTTCCTGGCGAGAGGACTGGGCCCCAACATGCTGACGAAGGACAGGCCCGAGGCCTCCCGGGCGCGCGATGCCATGCTCCCCGCCTTCCAGGCGGGCGGAGTGGCCGGCCGCTTTGCCTCGGAGCACCTGGCTGAACTCGTAGACCAGCTGATCGACGGATTCATCGAGGACGGCGAGGGCGACCTTATGACGTCGTTCGCCGCCCCCCTGGCCGCAAGCTCCCTGGCCGCCGTGCTGGGACTCGACTCCCACGGCTGGAAGCAAGTCTGGCAGTGGTGCGAAGGCCTGTGCGCCGACATCGCCAACTTCGAGAACGACCCGGAGTTGACCTCCGTCGGAGACCGGGCACGCGAATCCCTCGGAACGGCGATCGACCAGAGGATCGACGAGATCGCCGGGGGCAGTGGTGAGGCGTCCGCCATCGCCCAGTTCGTCGCCGCCGAGACCGACGGTGGGCCATTGGACCAATCCGAGATCGTGAACAACGTCCGCCTGATGATCAGCGGGGGGATCAACGAACCACGCGACGGAATCGGACTCGTCGTCGGAACCGTGCTCGCCAATCAGCAACTGCGAAGCGAGTTGGCCACGGCGCCTGCACTCTGGCGCAGGTGCGTCGAGGAGGTCTTCCGGCTGCACTCTCCGGTGGGGACGATCACCCGGCAGACAACCCGCGAAACCTCGCTGCGCGACACGGCCATTCCCGCAGGATCGTTGGTCGCCGGAGTCATCCGGTCAGCGAACCTCGACGAAGAACGCTGGTCCAATCCCGAGCAGTTCGACCTACACCGCTCCGAGGGTGGCCATGCGGCGTTTGCAACCGGTGACCACAGGTGTCTCGGCGAGTGGCTGGGCCGGCAGGTTGTCAGGGTCGGGTCGCAGAGGATCCTCGATCGCCTACCGAATCTGCAACTCCAACCAGGCAGGACGATCACGTTGCACGGATTCGAGTTCCGCGGCCCCACCGACCTCCCGTGCAGATGGGACCGGCCATAAGCCTGCCCGGGGTGGTCTTCGTGACAGGCGCGGCCTCTGGGATCGGCAGAGCCGTCGCGAGACGACTCGCAAGCGAGGGCTCGGCCATCGTGGTGGCCGACACGGACGTCAAAAACGGTAGGGAGACGTCTCAATCCATCGCTTTGGCAGGAGGGAGCGCGATCTTTCAGGAGATAGACGTCCGAGACCGGGATTCCATTCGGTCCGCTGCAGACAATGCAACTAAACAGTTAGGGGAGATCACCGGACTCGTGAACTGCGCCGGCCTCGTCACCATGACTTCTTTGGCCGACCTTTCGGAAGAAGAGTGGGACCTGGTCGTCGATGTGAACCTCAAAGGAACCTGGCTGGTCACGCAAGAGGTGGCACGCGATATTGAAAGGGCAGGTGGAGGAGCAATCGTAAACATCTCGACTATCGAAGCTGAGGTTGTGGTGTCGTCAGCCGGCCATTGCCAGGTCCACTACAACGCGTCAAAGGGTGGAGTGAAGATGCTCACCAAAGCCCTCGCCGTCGAACTGGCCGGGGCCTCCATACGAGTCAATGCGGTTGCCCCCGGGCCGATTGCTACTGATTTCGTCTCCCTCGAGGGCATCACCTCCCCTGAGACGCTTGACTCACTGAAGGAGAGGCTGTTGGTGCCCAGAATTGGTCAGCCAGAAGACATCGCTTCAGCGGTCTCGTTCCTTCTCTCCGACGAATCGTCATGGATCACCGGAGTGCACCTGCCGGTAGACGGAGGTTGGCTCACCCGTTAGGCCCCCACTGGGATCGTTAGGAGCCCAAAACGTCAACCGGCTGGCCGCTATTCACCCATCAACTCCGGACCAGAACTATTGGGGCAGGAACCCTCCCCTTCTCTGAGGGAGCTTCATATCCAACACCCGGGAGGCCACAACGGTCCGCAGGATCTGGGCTGTTCCGCCACCGATGGTAAACATCCGTACGTCTCGACAGATCCGCTCCATCGGGTTGTTGCGTGAATAGCCAGCGGCTCCGAACAACTGGAGGGCGTCGTTGGCCACGTCGATACATGTTTCGGACGTGAAAATCTTGGCCTGGGCCGCCATGGTCGGATCGGGGAACAGGCTCCCGCCCGGCCCTCGGGATGTGGCAGCCCGCCAGATCAGACCGCGAGCGGCCTCCAAACGGGTCGCCATATCAGCCAGCATCCACTGCACGCCTTGAAACTCTGCAATAGGCCGACCGAACTGCTCCCGTTCCTTTACATAGGCAACAGATCGGTCGTGAGCTCCAGCAGCAAGGCCTAGGGCCACCGTGCCGGCGCCAACTCGCTGGGTGTTGTAGGCGTTCATGAGTTCGGCAAATCCCCGTCCAAAGCCTGATGGTGGAACGAGCACCATCTCGGGAGCCACCTCCATGTCCTGCAGCAAGATCTCGGTTTCCGGGATACCTCGTAGGCCCATAGTCGGTTCTCGACGTCCAATCACAAGGCCAGGGTTCTCGTCGCGAACAGCCAAGAAGCCGCCGATTCCCTCCTCGGCGCCCTCCTCGTCGAACACCCGGGCGAACACTAGGTGGAGGCGCGACACGCCTCCTCCCGTGATCCAATGCTTCTTCCCGTTGAGGATGTACCGGTCACCTCGCCGGTCAGCACGGGTAGTCATCTGTGAAGCTGCACTTCCGGCGCCGGGCTCCGTGATGCAGATCGCCGGCTTGTCCCCGCCAAGCACGAGTTCGGCTGCTAGACGCTTCTGGTCCTCGGTCCCGTACGCCATGATCGCCGAGAGGGCACCCATGTTCGCCTCAACGACGATGCGCCCGGTCACGCCGCACTGCCGGGCCATCTCCTCCACCACTAGGACCGCTTCAAGGTATGACCGGCCCGGACCTGCATATGCCTCCGGCACGGTCATACCCATAAACCCTGCCTCCCGCAGGGCCTCGACCAAGTCCCATGGGTAGGCCTCAGTGCGGTCCACCTCGGCCGCCCGCGGCGCTACCACCTCGACGGCCAGTTGGCGGGCCCGCAGCCGCAACTCCTCCTGGTCCTCGGTCAGATTCCAGTGGCGGTCGTCCACGCTCATGTCGCTTCTCCCCTGTCGGCATCCCAATTCGGTCGGCCGCCCCGTTCACCGAGAGCCGACCAGCGTTCGACGATCTCGTCTACGGAAACCTCGCCCAACACCGCCCCGAGCGTCCGGATGAACCCGGGCGTCTCCGTGAGCCGGGGAACCACCCCGGGCACGCTCACCGGACCAACGGTCGGGTGCTCCACGGTGACCACCGAATCGCGCGCAACTACTTGGGGATGTCCCAGGTACTCGTCGACGGTCTGGACTAGGCCGACCGGCACGGCCGCCGCCTCACAGCTAGCTAGCACCTCGTCGGTCGGCGTGGTCGCCACCCAGTCCCCGACCAGCATGTTCACCTGCGGCCGATGGGCGATGCGAGCTGCGTTCGTGACGAACCGCTCGTCCTCCAGCACGTCAGACCGACCCATCGCCTTCGCCAGTCGTTCGAACATCCGGTCGTTGGTGCAGGCGATGGTCAACCACCGCCCATCTGCCGTCCGATAGTTGCTGTGGGGAACCGACCGGTGGGTTTCGGGACCCATCCGGTCCCTCCCGATTCCGGTAGCGGCGTAGACGGGTACCAACTCATCGAGCATCCGGGCGATGCCGTCGTAGAGGGCCACGTCGACCAACTGGCCTCGACCGGTCGACTCCCGTGCCCGGAGGGCCAACAGGACGCCAAGAGCTCCGTAGACGCCGGCCACGTAGTCGGCGAGCCCTGAAGAACCCGACAAGTTGGGAGTCCCCTCCGGCTCACCGGTGAGGTGAGCCATACCGGTGAAGGCCTCTGCAATGCGTGCTACCCCAGCCGTGGCAGCTAAAGGACCCGAGCGCCCATACCCGCTGACCGAGAGTTGCACGAGGCCCGGGTTGCGCTCCCGCAGCACCTCGAACCCGAGGCCCCAACCCTCCATGGTGCCCGTGCGGTAGTTCTCGACCAGGACGTCCGCCCGGTCCACCAGGGCCCGGAACGCATCGGCACCCTCGTCGGTTCGCAGGTCGATCTCAACGCTCCGCTTGTTCCGGGTGTCGCTGAGCCACCACCACGTGTCGCCGCCGGGGCCGACGGTCCCCAGTCGGCGCATGGGGTCGCCCACGCCAGGTTGCTCGACCTTGACCACCTCGGCACCGAACTCGCCCAACACAGAAGCTGCGAACGGCCCCGCCAGGATCGTGGCCGCGTCCACGACGCGTACCCCGGCCAGCGGATGAACCGAACCCTCACTGAACAACGTGGCGTCCATTAGGCCCCGACCAACTCCACGTCGATGCGGTTGATCCCATTCACGAAGTTGGAGGAAACCATCTCCGGCTCCCCTACCACGGACAGTCGCAGGTCGCGGCGTTGTACCTCGGCCACAAGCTCGGCCAGTTCGATGCGGGCGAGCGAGGCCCCGAGGCAGAAGTGGACCCCACCCCCGCCGAACGCCACGTGTCCGGGAACCCTCGGGCGATCCACGTCGAAAGCCATCGGGTCATCGAAATGCTCCTTGTCGAAGTTGGCGCTGGCGTACCACATGACCACCTTGTCGCCCGCCGCCACCTCGGTTCCCGAGAGCACCGTGTCGACGGTGGCCGTCCGCCGGAAGTAGAGGATGGGCGAGGCGTGACGCACCACCTCCTCCACCGCACCCTGCAGCAGGTCGCCGTTGCGATGCAGCCGATCGAACTGATCGGCGTGCTCCACCAGGTGGAGGGCCAAGTGGGCCATGGCAGACCGAGTGGTCTCGTTGCCAGCAAAGATCATGAGTTGGAAAAATCGGGCGTACTCGGTCTCGCTGAGACGCTCGCCATCCACCTCGGCGTGCGCCAACTGCGACAACAAGTCGTCTGTGGGGTGGGCCAAGCGGTTCCGACGTGCCCGACGGGCGTACTCCTCGAGGCCAAAGGCCGCCGGGCTGTTGAAGGGCAGCTCCCGAAGTGGCCGGGTGTTCCCATAGGCGCCCGGATCCAGTTCGGCCGATGACGTTCCCTCCACCAGATGGTCGGTCATCTCGATCATCAGGTCGTGGTCGTCCTCGGGCACGCCCATGAGGGCACAAATCACGCCGATCGGGACCGGTGCGGCGACGTCGGACACCCAGTCGCCGCCGCCGGCCGCCTCCAGTGCGTCCAGCCGATCGCCGATGCGACGCCGTACGTCGCCCACGTAGTTCTGGACGTGACGGGGAGTGAAGGCCGAGCTGACGAGGCGGCGCAGTCGGGTGTGGACGGGAGGGTCCAGGTCGATCATCGAGGCTCGGGCGTCGATCACGTCCTCGTCGACGTCGTAGATCTGGATGTGACCGACCGCCGACGAGAAGGTGACCGGGTCACGCGACACGGCCACCAGGTCGTCCAGTCGGGTCACCGACCAGAAGCCGGAGCCCCAGGGCCCGTCCGGGTTTCGGACCAAGCCCGGGGTCGCTCGCAGGTCGGCGAATGTCGCGTGGGGGATGCCCCGGTCGTAGGTGGACGGATCCGCCAGATCCGGTCGGGTCACGCCACTCATGCAGGCCTCGTCGCGTTCATGGCCGGATCCACCTGCCGCCGGGAGGCGTTGGCCGTCCGGACGAACAGGTCACGCTGCGCGTGGCTCCCTCCCACTTGGTGGCAGGTCGCAGCCAGGCCGTCGAGGACGTCCACCGCCGCCCGGTGGCGGCCAGTTCGGTGATCGCGTAACGCGTCGGCGAGTGGCCGGACGACCTCGTCGAAGATGCGGTCGTTCTCCGAGGCCCCGTCGCGATGGCAGGCATCCAGCCCGGCCCAGAAGTTCGCTGCCCCGGGGTCGTCGGGATAGGCGGAGAAGGCCAGCGCAGCGTGGAGGTCCAGGAACCCGGTGGTGTGGAGTTGGTCGTGGTTGCGCCACTTCGTCGCCAATCCAGGCCACCGGTCGCCGACGTCGCAACCGGCCAGTTCGAGTCGCCAGAGCAGCGAGGTCAGGTCGCACAGTCCGAAGGCCCGGTCCGTGGTCGCCAGCCGGCCATCCACGAGTTCGAGGCACTCGCCGAACGACCCTCCGGCCAGCAGTCGCAACGCGAGGTGCCACTCCAGGTGGAGGGCCAGGTGGTCTCGTTCAATCCAGTCGGGCCTGGTGGCACGCAGGAAGTCCACGGCCTCCTCCTGCCGGTCCTGCGTCTCGTACACGTGAGCGATGGCGTGCAGTGCCCACACGTCGACGGGATCCACCTCCAGGGCGATCCTCGCGAAGCGTTCGGCTTCTTCGAAACGACCGACCTCCTCAAGGGCGTAGGCATGCTGACCGGCGGCCACCCCGTACCCGGGGTCCCCTAATGCAAGGCGTTCGATGGCGGCCGTCGAGGAACGGAGGCGCCGCGTGTCGTCCCCGACGTGGAGGTAGACGTCATGGACGGCCTTTGTGGCCACCAAGTCCTGGGGGTGAGCGGCACCTATGGCATTCCAGCGGGAGGCCGCCTTTGTGAAATCGCCAGCAACAAGGTTGGTGACAGCCACAGCGTGATCTTGTTCGCGGTCGGTAGCGTTCCGACACCGGGCCTCAAGGACCTGCAGATCGTCCTGGATGGTAGCCGACTGCGGATCGTCCCCTCCCAGGATCGCCCAGGTGAGGGTCACCACGAGGCCCATCACGAAAGCCTCGTCGTCGGCCGTGAGTTCCTGCAGCCGCTCGGCGGGTTCGCCGCGGAAATCCAGTATCTCCCGCAACGCCAGGTCCCAAACCTCGAGCGTGCCGGGATCCGCCATGCTCAACTCCTGGTCGAACCGGTCCCGCGCCCCACCCGGACTCCCGACAGCCGCCATGGTCCAGGCCCTCCGGTCTCCGCGCCCTCAGGCCCTAGACGGTCCGACGATAGAGATGGCCGCGCTCGGGCACCGGTCCACCACCTCGTCCGCCCGGGCCCTGGGCAGGCCCGTGTCGTCGACCACTCGGGAGATGGCGTCCTCGTCGCCGAGTCGGAACACCCCGGGTTCCAGGAGCTCGCACTGGCCGATGCCGATGCACCGGTCCTCGTCCACGGCGAGCCGTACCCGGTCGTCGGGCTGCTCCCGGTCGGACATCACGCCGCGCCCAGTTCAACCGAGGCCACACCGTGGACGAAGTTGGAGGCGATGCGAACCGGCTCGCCACGTCGTTCCAGCGACATGTCGCTCTTTGCCATCTCCTCAAGCAGCACCTGGATCTCCATCCGGGCCAGGAACGCTCCCAGGCAGAAGTGCGGGCCACCGCCACCGAAGGCGAAGTGGGGGTTGTCGGCACGGGACACGTCGAACCGGAACGGGGCGTCGAAGACCGCCGGGTCACGATTCGCCGCCGCGTACCACATGACGACCTTCTCGCCCTCCGCGATCTGCGTTCCGGCCAGCACCGTGTCGCAAGCGGTCGTCCGACGCATGTGCATGACCGGGGTGGCCCAGCGGATCACCTCGTCCACGGCCTGCTCCACCAGATCGGAACGCTGGCGCAGGAGGTTCCACTGGTCGGGGTGGTCGGCAAGCGCCATGCCACCGTGGGCGATGGCCGTTCGGGTGGTCTCATTGCCCGCGAAGACCAGCAGCTGGAAGAAGTTCCGGTACTCGGACGGCGTCAGGCGTTCCCCGTCAGCCTCGGCAGTGACCAGGCCGGTGACGAGGTCGTCGGCCGGTTCGGCGATGCGCAGTTGGCGCATCCGTTCGCCGTACTCGAACAGGGCGTGGCTGGCCGGGCTGTTGAACGGCAGCAGGTGGACTGGCGTCACGTTGCCATAGGCGTCGTCCGGCAACGAGGGCCGGTCGCCGGTGCCCTCCACCAGGTGGTTCGTGAGTTCCACCATGTAGTCGGCGTCTTCGGCGGGCACGCCCAGGATGGCCAGGATCACTCGGATGGGTAGCGGCGCGGCCACCAGTTCCACCCAGTCCCCGCCTCCTCGTTTGAGGAACTCGTCGACCAGTTCGGCCGCGATGTCGCGGGCCGTGCGCTCCCACGACCGGGCGGCCCTCGGGGTGAACACCCGCGACACGACCCTGCGTAGCCGGGCGTGGTCGGGGGCGTCGGAGTCGATCAGTGACCGCCGTGCCTCCAGGGCATCAGCTTCAAGGTCCCACAGATTGGTGTGGCCGATCGCCGACGAGAAGACATCCGGGTTCTTGGAAACCTCGCGCACCTCGGCATGCCGCGTGACGGCCCAGAACCCGTTGTCCTCGTAGGGGTGCCAGACGAGGCCCTCGCACCCACGGATGGCAGCAAAACCCTCGTGGGGGATGCCGTCCGAGTAGACCGCCGGGCTGGCAATGTCCGCAGGACTGGCTGGACGCTTCTGGACGATCGCCTCCACCATCCCGGTTCTCCCCCTCTCGCCTCGTTGTTGCCCGTCCGGTGATCTCAACTGAACTCGAGGTAGCGGGCCCGCTCCCAGTCGTTCACCTCGTCCGGGTCCGGGCTGTTCTCGGCCGCCAAGCGCTCCTCCTCGCGAGCCAGGCTCACGTAGCTGCGGGAGAACCCGTCGCCCAGCATCGAGGCCAGGGCACTGCCCTCGAAGGCGTCGATGTTGCCCGACAGGTCGGTGGCCAGCGGGGCGCAGTCACCGGGCGCCCCATACATGTCACCGACGGCCATGGGCGGCAGTTCCAGCGAGCGCTCGATACCGTCGCAGCCGGCTGCCAGCAACCCAGCGATTAGAAGGTACGGGTTGGCGTCGGCTCCGGCTGAACGGAACTCCACCCGGTTGGCGGCGGAGCCAGCTTCCACGATGCAGCGAGCCAACACAGTGCGATTGTCCAATCCCCAATGCACGTGGGTAGGGGCGAACGTGTACGGACGGATGCGACGGGGACCATTAGCCGTCGGAGCGCCGAGCAATGACAACGCGGGGGCGTGCTCGAGGATCCCAGCCACCCACCGGGACATGAGTTCGTTAGGCGATCCGTCACTGTCGGCGAAGGCGTTAGCCCCGTCGTCACCACGAAGGCTGGTGTGCACATGCAGGCCCGACCCGGACTCCTCAGTAAAAGGCTTTGGCATAAATGTGGCCCGTATCCCATGCCGTTCAGCTACCTGCTTGACAATCGAGCAGTAGAGGATGCAGTCCTCAGCTGCCCGCATGGCAGCAGCCGGGCCGTGATTAATCTCGATTTGTCCCGGGCCGTACTCCTGGTTAGACGACTCCACATTGAGGCCGGCACCGGCCAGGCCGGCCCGCATGTCGGCCAGAACCGCCTCCAGGTTCGGGGCATCGGTCAGCGAGCTGTACTTGATGTGAGACCGGACCGGCTGCCAGACCCCGTCGTCGGCCACCGTGCACAGGTAGAACTCCGGCTCAGTGGCCACCAACGGGTCGAGGCCTATCGCCCTGCACCGTTCGACCTGGGCGGTCAGCACCGAGCGCGAGGCCAGTTCCTGCAGGGCACCGTGCTCGTCGAAGCAGTCGCAGAACACGAGGGCGTAGCCCGGACGGTGCGACAACAGGCGACCGGTGGCGGGGTCCGGGACAATCCGCGTGTCGAGGAAGCCGTTTTCCATATTCACCGTCTCGTGGTCGATCAGTTCATCTCGCACGTTGAGGATGAACACGGCGTCGGCGATCGACGCGCCACTCTCGGCCACCTCGTCGAAGTAGCGCCCCACGGGAACGCGCTTGCCGCGCAGGTGGGCGTAGGTGTCGGCGATAGCCACCTCGACGGTGTGGACGGCGGCCTCCTCACACAGGGAGCGGAATGCCTCTGAGGTCAACTCGGTCATTTGTCTCCCTCGGGAATGTCAGTTGAGCAGATTCTGGTCATTGGGTTGGGTCCAGGACGAGGCGGCCCTGTACGTCGCCGGCTCGCAAGCGATCATGTGCGGCCTGGGCCTTGGACAGGCCTGCGACCTCGACCGCATGCAGGATCGTAGGTTCGTTGCGCGCCAGGTCCAGTAGCTCATCCATCTGGGACCGGGAACCCCAGAAGCTGGAGAGGAACCGAGCCTCGTGGGGCACGGCACCGAGGCCGAACGGTATGCGCCCACCGAAGAGGCCGA
>Ga0207965_1000547_pt1 | contig 10964 bp, 8 predicted proteins | sample Knorr_S23_td_O2m_FD_185609 | JGI IMG/M metagenome (GOLD analysis project Ga0207965, IMG submission 185609) | Marine microbial communities from Southern Atlantic Ocean transect - Knorr_S23_td_O2min_ad_571m_LV (SPAdes) (version 2) | ecosystem: Environmental > Aquatic > Marine > Oceanic | place...
AGTTGGAGGCGGTGATTGGGCAAACTATAGAATAATTCCTGATTGTGTAAGATCTTGGTCAAAAAACAAAGAAGCAAAATTACGTAACCCCAATGCTACTAGACCATGGCAACATGTATTGGAAGCAGTAGGAGGTTATTTATGTTTATCTATAAACTTAAATTTAAATCAAAATTTTCAAATATTTTTCTTTCTAAATCTGATTGATTATTTTTATAATCAAAAAAGAAAGGTATTCCTAAATATATGAAAAGTGTTAAAAATATAAAACCAAATACATAGAAAACAAAACTTTTAAGTCCAGGCTGATTTATTCTGATCATAAAATAAATAGATGGGTATAATTTACTAACATTAAAAAAAGTATAAAATACACATTAAATGAAATACAGCAATTTAAATTATCTAAAAAATTTGAACGAAAATCAAAGAAAGTCGGTAATTAATTTGGATGGACCTTGCCTAATTGTTGCTGGAGCTGGATCGGGCAAAACAAGAGTATTAACAACAAGGGTTGCCCACATAATCAAAGAAAGAAAAGCATGGCCTAATCAAATTCTGTGCGTAACATTTACAAACAAGGCTGCTCAAGAAATGCAAGTTCGAGTGAGTAAATTGCTTTATAAACAGGCTACTGCAATTCCGTGGCTTGGAACATTTCATTCAATCAGTGCAAAAATACTTAGAAAACATGCGGCTGCTGTAAACTTAAATTCTAATTTCACAATTATTGATCGAGATGACCAACTAAGATTAATAAAAAATATTTGCAAAGCTGAAAATATTGATATTAAAAAATTATCTCCTCAATTCATAATTGCTATTATTGATAAATGGAAAAATAAAGGTCTATTTCCCAATAATGTTGTAACTAAAAAAGGAGAAATATGGGAAAAAGGAATTTTAAATGTTTATAAGATTTATCAAGAAAAAATTTTAGCTCTCAACGCATGTGATTTTGGTGATCTAATTTTACATTGTGTGTCTATTTTTGAAAACAAGCAAGATATTTTAAAAATTTACTCAAATAATTTTAAATACATTTTAGTTGATGAATATCAAGATACAAATTTTATTCAAAGCAAATGGCTTAATTTATTAGCAAACAAACATAAGAATATTTGTTGCGTAGGAGATGATGATCAATCAATTTACAGTTGGAGAGGAGCGGAAATAAAAAATTTTTTAAATTTTGATAAAATATTTAAAAATACAAAAAAAATCAAGTTAGAACAAAATTATAGGTCTACCCAAAATATATTGTCTGCTGCTTCTGTGTTAATAGCAAATAATCAAGGTCGACTTGGAAAAAAATTATGGACTGATGGGGAAGATGGAGAATTAGTCAAATTGAGTTGCTATAAAAATGGCAAAGATGAAGCAATTAATATCTCGGACATTATTGAAAAAAAATTAAAAAAAAATTTTTCTTATAATAACATTGCAATTTTAGTTAGAGCCATATTTCAAACAAGAGAATTTGAAGAAAGATTTTTAAAAATTGGTGTTGGATACAGAATTGTTGGTGGAACTAAATTTTATGAAAGATCTGAAATAAAGGATTCTGTTGCTTATTTAAGGATCATTTTTCAAAAAAAAGACGACTTAGCATTTGAAAGAATTGTAAATACACCCAAAAGATCAGTTGGAGACACAACAATAAAACAAATTAGTGAATACGCAAGAAAATACAAACTTTGTTTAGAAGATGCTTCTTTGAAAATGATAGAAATGAATGAGATAAAACCTAAAGCAAAAATAGGTCTACTTACAATACTCAACCTTATTTCAAAATGGAGAAAAGATTTGTTCTCAAAAAAACATGTCGAATTGATGCAAATTATATTGGATGAATCTGGATATTCCGAAATGTTAAAAAATAAAAAAGATATAGAGAGTGAAGGACGTTTAGAAAATATCAAAGAATTGTTAAGAGGTATGAGAGAATTTGAAAATTTAGAAAGCTTTCTTGAACATGTTGCTTTAGCAACTTCAATTGATGAAGATTGGGAAGGAAAAAAGATAAATTTAATGACCATGCATGCTGCAAAAGGATTGGAGTTCGATATAGTTTTTTTACCAGGCTGGGAAGAAGGATTATTTCCCCATCAAAAATCACTAGAAGAAAAAGGAGATTTGGCTCTAGAAGAGGAAAGACGACTTGCATACGTTGCTATAACTAGAGCAAAAAAAAGGGCTTATATTTCATTTTCTATGAACAGATTTTACCAGGGTGATTGGATTGAAAGTCTAGCTTCTCGATTTATAGACGAATTACCAAAAGAAAATATTAAAAAAAATAATGTGACTGAGGAAAATATTTATGATTTTGAATTTAATCAAGATATTTCTTATGAAAAGGAAATTAGAAGTCCTGGTTGGTTAAGATTACAAAAAAAACTAAATGAAAAAAAATAAACTAATTAAATTAAGAAGAGAGTTAACAATTAATAATATTGACGGCTACATAATTCCAAAAAATGACGAATTTTTTGGAGAATATGTGAGTCCGGAAAAAGAAAGATTAAAATATTTAACTGGATTTTCTGGTTCAGCAGGTCAATCATTGGTTTTAAAAAAACAGGCATTCTTGTTTGTAGATGGTCGTTATACTCTACAAGCTCAAAAAGAGGTAAGAAAAGGTTTCAAAGTAATCCAAATTCACAAAACTATACCTTCAGATATATTAAGGAAAAATAAACAAAAATTGAGAATAGGGTTTGATCCAAGAATTTACAGTTTAGCTAGTTTGATAAATTTATATAAAACAGAAAACGTTAAACTAATACCTATAAAAAAAAACTTAATTGATAAAATTTGGCCAAATAAACCCAAACTAAAATTTAACAAATTTTTTATACTTAAAACTCAGTATGCTGGCAAAAGTTTTAAAAATAAAATAAATTTAATTTGCAAGATTTTAAAAAGAAAAAAACTAAAAAATTTGCTAGTTACTGCACCTGAAAATGTGGCCTGGACATTAAACATAAGAGGGAAAGATAATTCTTATTCACCAATACCCAATTGTAACGCAATAGTTAATTATAAAAAAAAAATAACTCTTATTGTGGAAAATAAAAAAATCAGCAAAAATTTTAAATCACAATTTGGAAAAGTTGTGAAATATGTTAATCCAACAGATATCACGGCACATTTCAATAGTTTGGATAAAAAACAAAATTTTTTGATCGATAAATTTACCTGTTCATATTTTTATAGAGAAAAAATAGCAGAAAGATTTAAATATATTGAGGAAATTGATCCAATATTTTTTTTGAAATCAAAAAAAAATATTGTAGAAATAAATAATACAATTAAGTCTCATATAGCCGATGGTACTGCATTAACAAAATTTATTTATTGGATTAAAAATAATATTAATAAGATTAAAATCAGCGAATTAAGTGCCCAAAAAAAATTAGAACAATTTCGAAAAAAAAATAAAAATTACGTATCTCCAAGTTTTAATACTATATCTGGTTCTGGACCTAATGGAGCAATTGTTCACTACAGAGCAAACAGTAAAACAAATAGAATAATCAAAACAAAAGATGTTTATCTTTGTGATTCAGGAGGTCAATACCACTATGGCACAACAGATGTGACAAGAACAATTTGTTTTTCTAAGCAATCTCAAAAAATTAAAAATATTTTTACAAAAGTATTAAAAGGCCATATTGGAGTAGCAACTTATAAACTTAAAAAAAACACAACAGGAAAAAAACTAGATATTGTAGCTAGGTCTGCTTTAAAAAAAGCTGGCCTGGATTACGCTCATGGAACTGGTCACGGAGTTGGATACTTTTTAAATGTTCACGAAGGACCTCAAGCAATATCTAAAATCAATAATATAAAGTTAGAAGAAGGGATGATTCTCTCCAATGAACCTGGATATTATGAAACAAATAAGTTTGGAATAAGATTAGAAAACTTAGTTTTTATAAAGAAATACAAAAAAAAATTAAGGTTTGAAAATTTAACATTTGCTCCAATTGAAAAAGATTTAATTAATTTCAAATTACTAAATAAAAAAGAAAAAAAATATTTAAATGAATATCATAAAAAAATATATATGATTTTAGGTTCCTACTTAAATAAAGATGAAAAGAGCTGGTTAAGATCATTTATTAATTAATTATTTTGTTCCAGTCCTTTTCGTATAAAATTTTAACATTTAGATTTTTTGCTTCATTAATTTTTTTTATAGTAGGTTTTTGAGAGCCTACAATTAAACAATTGGTTTTTTTACTTATGTTACTGACAATCTTTGCTCCTAAATTTTCAGCAAGAGATTTTAATTCTGATCTACTTTTATACTCAAAACCACCTGTAAACATAATTAATTTTCCACTTAATGGAGTTTTTTTACTTGGTGACTTATAATTTTTAACGTCTAGTAAATTAATTAAATTAGAAACGACCATTAAATTTTGTTTATTTGAAAAAAATTTTTTTAATGAATCGATTTGAGAAGTTCCTATACCATCAATTGACTGAAGTTCATCAAGATAATTTTGATCATTGATATTTAATTTTCTACAAGTTTCAAAAAATTGCTGAACACTTAAAAAATGTTTTGCCAATACTTTTGCATTTTCTTGACCTATATGACGAATCCCAAGAGAAAAAATAAAACGATCCAATGAAATTTTTTTACTTTTGCTTATTGAATTTTTTAAATTAACAATTGATTTTTCACCCCATCCATCAAATTTTTTTAATATATTTATATTTAAATTAAAAATGTCATAAGAATATTTAATTAATTTTTTGTTCCAAAAGTTATCTATAACTTTTTTTCCAAGTCCCTCTATATTAAATGCATCTTTTGATACAAAATGTTTTAATTTTTCTTTTAAAATATCTTTACAGCTATAATTTGGGTCAGGACATCTTGTTACAGCATCTTTTTTGTTAGTATTGCTATTAAATTCTTTAACTACTTTTGAATTACATGAAGGACATTTGTTTGGAAAAATAAATTTTTTTGATCCATGAGATCTTTTGTTTATATCTACTGAGATTACCTGTGGAATAACATCTCCGGCTCTTTGAATAGTAACAACATCACCTACTCTAATATCTTTTCTTATAATCTCATCTTCATTATGCAAGGTAGCATTAGAAATTATTACACCACCAACATTAACAGGTTGTAGTTTTGCTACAGGAGTTAATGCCCCTGTTCTTCCAACCTGAATTTCAATCTTTAATATTTTAGATATGCCTTTTGTAGATGAAAATTTATGTGCAATCGCCCATCTAGGAGAATTTGAAATATATCCAAGTCTTTTTTGAAAATTTAAGTCATTAATTTTGTAAACGATTCCATCAACATCGTATTCTATCTCTGATCTTTTGTTTTCAAGTTCAATATAATTTTTCATTATATCTTTAATATTAGTAAAAACATTGATGTGTTGGCTAACTTTAAAACCCCACTTCTTTAATTGTTCTAAATATTCTGACTGAGTTTTAAATGATTTTTCTTTAACAAATCCTAAACCATACGCTATAAATTGAAGAGGAATTTTTTTTGTTTCAAGTGGATCTTTTTGTCTCAAAGAGCCTCCCGCAGCATTTCTTGGATTAGCGAATTTATTGCTAATATTTTTAAAATCTTTTTTTGATATGTAGACTTCACCTCTTATTTCTATATTTTCAGGAAATTTTAAACTTTTTAATCTTACAGGTATATTTCGAATTGTTTTGAGATTTAATGTAATATCTTCTCCTGTGATACCGTCTCCTCTTGATAGTCCTAATTTTAATTGTCCATTAACATAGTGAAGCGAGGCTGAGATTCCATCAACTTTCGGTTCAGCAATAATATCCATTTTATAGTCATTGTTTAGTTTTAAAAAATTTCTAACTTTTTTTAGAAAATCAACAATATTATTTTCGGAAAAAGCATTTGAAAGAGACAGCATGGGTATCTTGTGCTTAATTTTTTTAAATTTGCCTGAAACCTTGTAGCCTACGGTTTTGGTAGGAGATAATTTACTTTTTAAAAATTTATATTTTTTTTCTAGATTTAATATTTCGATTTTTAATCTGTCATATTTATAGTCCGAAATGATGGGATTATCTTGATTATAATATGCCTTGTTATAGTCATTTATTTCAGCAATTTTATCAAAATACAAATCTTTGATTTTTTCTTTTTCCATCAACTATTCAAATAATTTTTTGAATTTTTTTCTAATAAAAGAATCCTTTTTCTTTTTAGTAATTTTTGCAGTCTTGTAAGATTTATTAAATATTCTATAAGAGTTTTGATACCATTCTCCAGAACCATAGTTATACCCAAGTGTTGCTGCAATTTTTTGTGCATCTTCAACCAAGCCAATTTTATAATAAATTTCAACTAGCCGATGTAATGCCTCTTCAATATAAACTGTAGTATCATAATATTTTACAACAAATTTGAAACGATTAATTGCAGCAATCCATTTTTCCATCTTCATGTAATAACGACCAATATACATTTCTTTTGCAGCCATTTGATCTACAATTAGTCCCATCTTCCATTTAGCATCAATTGCATAGTCTGTATTAGGATATTTTTTTAAAATATGTTCAAATTTTTCACGCGCCTTTACTAAAGGTTTTAAATCTTTTCTCTCATCATATAATTGTTCAAAATAACATATTGCAATTAAGTAGTGGGCATAAACTAAATCTTTATCTTTGGGATAATTTCTAATATGACGCTCTAAATTAAAGATAGCATCATCATAATAATTTTGAGAATATAACGCATAAGCAGACATCAATGATGCTTTGGTAGCCCAAATAGATTGGGGAAACAAAATTTCTGCCTCATCAAATTTTCTTGATGCATAAAGTGCATCGCCCTCTTCTAATTCCTTCATTCCTTCTTTATAGGCAACAATCATTTCTGCTTCGACATCTTGTTCAAGCAAAACTTGGTCGACCTTACTTTTATCTTTTGAGCATGAAACAATAAAAATTATATATATGAATAAAAAAATAATATGTTTAGACATTGGTAATGGAGATTACCAAATTTTTTTTGAATTTAAAATAGATTGAAATTTAAGCGCTTACGGCTACAAGTCTGTTATAAAATCGACTATTTGGAAATCTTTTTTCCTTAAATTCCACCACTGAAAAGTATTTGCTGTCTGATAGAAATTTTTTTAGTAATGCATTAGTTAATTGATGGCCGCCCTGGCTACATCTTACCTTACCTAAAATTTTATAATTAGCTAACATTAAATCACCCATGCAATCTAAAATTTTGTGCATTACAAATTCATTTTTATACCTTAATCCTCCTTCATTAAGAACCTTGTTATCTTCTACTACAACTGCATTCTCAAGAGAACCACCTTTTCCTAGACCTAACTGCTTAATCTTTTCTATATCTTCAAACAAACAAAAAGTTCTAGAATTATAAACTGAATCAAGACTATCATTAGACAGTCTAACTGATTTCCTCTGCGTACTAATAAGTTGATTTTTGTATACAATTTCAAAATCAATTTTTAAATCGTTTTCATAAGGTTCTATTGATATAAATTTATTATCAACAACCAGTTCACATTTTTTTAAAACTTTTATAAATTTTCTCGTAGTGTCATAATTTTTAGTTCCAGTTGCTCTAATTTGATAAACAAATTCCTTGGCTGAACCATCCATAATAGGAACTTCGCTCGAATCAATCTCAATTAATAAATTGTCAATCTCCTCCCCATATAATGCTCCCATTAAATGTTCAATCGTTGAGACAGTAGCTCCAAACTCATTCTGTATATTTGTGCAGAGAACTGCATTACTTACATTGTCAACAATTGCAGGAATTAAATTCTTGGTTTTTAAATCAGTTCTTTTAAAAACTATCCCGTGATTTGGCGCCGCGGGAACGAGTTTCATATTAACCTTTTTACCATTATGCAGGCCAACACCCTTAAATTGAATTTCACGTTTGATTGTCTTTTGATTAAAACCAGGCATAAAACCTTTATAATGATCAAAGGTAAGATATAAAAAACAACAATTGTTTCAAAAAAATACAATAAAGAAACTAATTAAAAATATTGAAAATTCTAGTAAAAAAGCCACTTTTATTCTTTTGAGTTTTGTTTGATATAGCAATTGCCTCTGAGGCAAAACCTTCTGTTAAAATTTTCACAGCACCGTAGCAGGCCAATAATTCTCTATCGATATTTCCAAAAGATTTAAAATTATCTAGGTTAGTATCAAAAGTACAATTTGGTAACTTGACGTTAACTATTTTTTTTAAATCATTTAATCTTGATCCTTCTCCCACAAAAGTCAAATTTTGTTTTATACTTTCAAATTTTAAATAATTTATTTCTTTAAAAATTTTATTTAGAATTTCATCTAATCTCGCTGAAATGATATCTCTAATAAATTTAGATGAAATTTTTCTAAATTTAGTTTCAGAAAAATATTTATCAGATAAAAATCCATTTTCATTTAATTCTTCATCTAAATTACCAATTATTGATATATCTTTCTTGATTAATTCTGATTCAATTTCAGATAAATAACAACCGCGAGAAATATCCTTTGTAATATGATTTGATCCTATTGGAAAAGAAGAGGCACTTACTAAAGATGAATCTTTAAATAGCGCTAGGGAAGTTTTTTCATAACCCATATCAACAATGCCACATCCATAATCAATTTGATCTTGATTAAAACAGCAAATGCCTAAAGCGTAAGAACAAGAAATAAATTTACCAATTTCAATATCGCAAGAATGAAATACCTCTGAAATATTCTTTAAAATATTTTTTGGGACACCGAGAAAAACATTTTCTTGACTAAATTGATCTACATAAATATTAAAAGGCAAATCTTTAAAAAGTTTATTATCGACTACATACTTATAATTAAATATATGAATATTAGATAATCTAGAATCATTTAATTCAACTTGTTTTTTTGCCTCTTTCAGAAGAAAACTGACATCATTTTTCTCTATTTTAGACCCACTAGTTTTTTTAAACTTGGTCAACCTGGTGGTAATAATTTCAGTAGGATCAATTAATACATTTATTTTATTTAGACTAATTTGTGATTTTTTTTCTGCCTCAATCAAACATGAACGAACTGAATCAATTGCATCATTCATATTAACAATGATTGAATTATGTATACCTTTTGTTTTTTTTTTAGAAAAACCAATAAGTTGTGGTAACTCACCAATGTTAAATGAAAAAATAGCACATTTAAGATTGAAGGTTCCTAAATCAATTACGGCAATAATTTTTTTGTTTTCCACTACTGAGTGATAATTTTATTATTAATCCTTAAATCTATAACAGAATAATTGCTAAAATTTTTATTATTCAAAAGCTTATTAACTACTCTTATAGCTTCCGTTAAGCCTTTTGAAGGAAATTTTATTATTTTTTGATTATTTGTAACTATATCCCATCTGTTAATTTGAAAAAAGTAATAACTCGATATGATATTTAAATTAAAATTATTTAATTTGAGTAATTTCTGAAAATCATTGAAATAATATTCTGCATCTTTTCCATAAACATTTGGTAAATTTTGATCAGTTAAATGATCCGCATAAGGGATAAGATTATTATTATCAGCTAAAAAATACCTTTTTTTATCTATTATAAACTTTGCAACCAAAACAACTTCCTTCAATTTGACACTAATTTTATTGGGATATTGTTTTACAACTGTATATTCGCTGATTAACTTATTCTCATTTATAATATCTTCAATATCTCTTCGTTTTGTTAAAAGTAAATTCTGTCCTATTAAACTATTTAATTTACGTTGCATTGCTACATGATCAACTTTTTTATACCCTGATATTTCAATCTCTTTTAGCTGAAAGAAAAATTTCTTGCCGAAAATATTTGTCCTTTCAAAAAAACTTATCGTAGACAGAAAAATAAATACTAAAATATAAAATAATATTTTAATTTTTTTATTATCTGGCGTAATCAGCATCTTTAACCATCCATTCAACCAAATTTTCAAATTTAATGCCCTTATAGGCTGCTATTTCAGGTACTAAAGAAAGATTTGTCATTCCTGGTTGTGTATTAATCTCCAGTAGAAAAAATTTATTATTGTAGTATCTAAAATCACTTCTAGTGATTCCCTTGCATCCTAATGAAAGGTGGGCTTTTCTAGCAATACTTAAAACCTCTTTGTATTTTTTTGATTCCAAAGGAGCTGGCATAATATGTTTGGTTTTTGCTTTGCTTGAATATTTAGCATAGTAATCGTAAAATTTTCTTTTAGGTTTAAGCTCTATAGCACCTAAAGGCTTGTTATTCATAACTGCCACTTGTATTTCTCTTCCAGGAATATATTTTTCGACCAATATTTTATTATATTTTCTTAACTTTTTTAAATTTTTGTTTAGATTTTTTTTTGTACAAATATAAACACCTATGCTTGAACCTTCATTAATTGGTTTAATAACAACAGGAAAATTAATTTTTGATTTTTTTATCAAGGTGTGAATATTTAAACTGTTATTAAAATTATAGACGAAAAATTTTGGGGTATTGATTTTATTTTTAATAAATATTTTTTTAGAAATCTCTTTATCAATAGCAATACTTGAAGCAAGAACTCCTGAGTGAGTATATTTTATTTTTTCTGCATCCAAAATACTTTGAATATAGCCATCTTCACCGAAACGACCGTGCAAGGCATTAAATACAATTTTTGGTTTTATTTTTCTAATTTCATTAATAAAATTTCCCTTTGGATCTAGGACTTTAACTTTATATTTCTTTTTTTTTAATGCCCTTGCACATGCCCTTCCAGACAAAATACTAATTTCCTTTTCATCCGAAATTCCTCCCATTAGAACTAGAATTGTTTTTTTCATTTTTTTTTACCAATAATCTGTAATTCCAATTCAAGCTTTATTCCGGTGGTATTAAAAACTTTTTCTCTTACAAGACTAATCAAATTTTCCATATCAT
>Ga0207965_1000565_pt1 | contig 10813 bp, 10 predicted proteins | sample Knorr_S23_td_O2m_FD_185609 | JGI IMG/M metagenome (GOLD analysis project Ga0207965, IMG submission 185609) | Marine microbial communities from Southern Atlantic Ocean transect - Knorr_S23_td_O2min_ad_571m_LV (SPAdes) (version 2) | ecosystem: Environmental > Aquatic > Marine > Oceanic | place...
AAGTGTAGTATTATTCTTGGTAACGCTTTTGGGTATGTATATATCCCATCATTGATAATTGGTATCTATGCAGTAGAAATGAAGGTGAATTGAATGTCAGATCAGATAAAATCTGTCAGAGGAATGCCAGCTATTCTTCCAGGCGAAGTCAAGAAATGGCAGTTTGTGGAAGCTGTTGCAAAAAATGTACTTCACGCATACTCATACAATGAAATCCGGACACCTGTTGTCGAAAGAAGTGAGTTATTTCAGAGGACAATCGGTGAAAACACGGATATTGTTGCAAAAGAAATGTACACATTTGTTGATCGCAATGATCAATCTCTATCTCTAAGACCTGAAGCCACCGCGGGAATCATCAGGGCAGGCATCGACCAGGGATTTTTTTATAATCAGACTCAAAAACTTTGGTCCATCGGGCCGATGTATAGATACGAGAGACCGCAAAAAGGGAGGTACCGTCAATTTCACCAAATCAACATGGAGGCTTTTGGATTCCCAGGGCCAGACATTGATTTTGAAATGATTTTATTGACCGGAAGAATCTGGAAAGCATTAAATTTGAGTCCTCTCCAACTCGAACTGAACTCATTGGGCAGTCCTGAATCAAGAAAAGAGTACAAACGGCAATTGCAGGATTACTTCAATGACCATCAAAAGGAGCTAGATGAGGACAGCTTAAGAAGATTGGGCCGCAATCCATTGAGGATTTTGGACAGCAAAAATCCTGATCTTCAGGAGATCATTGAATCGGCACCAAAGATGGTTGATTTTCTTGACCAAGAATCAAACGAACACTTCGAAGGGTTGATGGCAATGCTGCAAGAACATGCCATCGAGTACAGCTTGAATACCAGACTTGTTCGGGGTCTGGATTATTACACACGAACCGTTTTTGAATGGACCACCGACCAACTGGGTGCTCAGGCAACAGTCTGTGGGGGTGGTAGATACGACGCACTGGTTGCAGAGCTTGGCGGCAAGACCACGTCAGCCATCGGTTGCGCTATTGGTCTTGAGCGTTTGATTGAATTGGTTGATGTATCGGATCAAAACGAGCAGAATAACCCCCCAAAAATATATATTGTTGCCGTTGGCTCAAAGGCTGAGGAAGAAGGATTTGTGCTTGCTGAGGAGTTGAGAGACGCGTATCCAAATCTCTCGATTGAGATGAATCTAAACGGAGGTCGTTTTAAGCAGCAATTTAAAAGGGCAGACAAAGCCGGTGCAGATATCGCTTTAATTCTAGGTGACGATGAGATGAGACAACAAACCGTGGGGGTCAAACCCATGCGATCAGAAGGGCATCAGGAGACTGTTGATAGAAAAGAGTTATTAAGTATAATCGATAAATTTTTATAGACAAACTGTACAAGCGAAAGATAGAAAAATGGATGATAATCTGACAGATCAACAGCAAGCAGAACTTATAAAGAACTGGTTAAAAGAGAACAGCAAATTCTTAATGGGAGGACTGGTTCTAGGTATATCGGGGTTCTTCGGTGTCCAATTCTGGCAACAGAACAAACTCAAAGAAGCGGAAATGGCTTCCCAGTTGTATTCGGAAATAGAGTTTGCTGTCAAACAACAACGCTTAACCCAAGCCCAGACATTGCTGCAGAAAATGGATAACGATTATGCCAACACGCCCTATCAGGATCAAGGCCATCTGTTCATGGCCAAGCTTTTTATGGACTCAGTGGATTACGAAAATGCGATACTCCAACTAGAGTTCCTAATAGACAATGCAACGGATGAATCACTTAAACACATCGCACGAATCCGGATTGCCAGAATCAAGTTGCAACAAAATTTGTACGATGAAGCCTTGCAAATACTCGAAACGGAGTCGATGGGTTCATTTGAGGCCAAATACGAGGAAATCAAAGGCGATATTTTTGCCAAGAAAGGAGAATTTCCCGAGGCACAAGCAGCTTACTTGAAAGCTCTGGATTTACTCCTGCCTGGTCAATTTGACTACCAATACATCCAAATGAAATTCAAAGACATTCAAAGCGACGATCTTAATGACTCCAAAGAACCAAAGGATGGCAATGCATGAGGTTAGGGGTAAAAAAATCTGTACTAGGAAACTTGCAAGAATCGTCAATGAAAATAGCTTTTCCATTTTGCATGCTAATTATTCTCCAAGGATGTGCTTTATTTGGTGGCGATGACGAAGATGTCTTGTTGCCAACAGAGTTGGTTGAATTTGAGGCCATTATTGAGGTTGATGAAAAATGGGACGTATCCATTGGTAAAGGGCATGAGGGATTGGGACTGGCACTAAAACCAACAACCGACGGGGAACAGATTTATGCAGCAAGCTTTGATGGCAATGTTATAGCTTTGGAAACCAACAGGGGTAGAAAAGTTTGGAAAACTAATTTTGATTTAAATTTCACTTCTGGGCCTACTTTCAAAGATGGCATATTGGTATTGGGTACGAACGATGGGGAATTGATTGCCTTGGATGCACTAACGGGGGACGTCTTGTGGGCGACCACCGTAAGCAGCGAGATTCTTGCACCGGTTGCGATTAAAGATGACAAGATATTTGTACGCACTGTTGATGGAAGCTTAACCGCATTGTCCAAGGAAGATGGCACACAACAATGGTTGGTCAATCACAAAGTTCCTCGCTTGAGCCTAAGGGGTACATCCGCACCGGTTAACTTTGCCAATGCCGTTCTCTGCGGCTTTGATGATGGGAAGGTGAGCGCCTACGATGTTACCAATGGGACAATGCTGTGGGAAACCACGTTGACCCCTCCTAGTGGGGGAACGGAAATTGAAAAAGTCATGGACATTGATGCTCCCATGGTGGTTTTAGGCACTGAACTTTACGCGGGCAGTTATCAAGGAGCCTTGGGAGCGATGGCACTTGAATCTGGAGATATTATTTGGGTTACTGAAGCCTCAATCTATGCGGGCATTGCTGCAGACGAAAACGCTGTGTTTGTTTCTGAAACCGATGGTACCATCATGGCTTTGTCTCGGTTTACAGGACGCGAAATTTGGAAGAAAAAGAATTTGTTGTACAGAAGTCCAACTGCACCTGTGATTATGGATGATTCCATTGTAATTGGTGATTTGGAAGGTTATCTGCATTGGCTTGACAAAGCCACGGGTGAGACACAAGAAAGAATCAGTATTAGTAAAAGCAAAATCAGCAATGCTCCCCTGGTACTAAACAATTCAATCTATGTTTTAACAGACAGTGGCGATCTTGTTTCTGTTGAGAAAAAAATCCCAAGTTCTTGATATGAAGGAGCCATTCGATGTTGCCCATTATTGCAGTTGTTGGCCGACCTAATGTTGGCAAATCCACTTTTTTTAACCGTCTGACCGGCACCAAAGATGCCTTAGTGGCTGATTTTTCTGGGCTTACCCGTGATCGTATCTATGGGCACATGAGCCATCAATCACTCGAAGCCATCATGATTGATACCGGTGGTCTAGTTCACGATCACGGAGACCTTTCGGCGGTTATTCAAGAACAGACAAAACTCGCAATTGAAGAATCCGACTTAATTTTGTTTCTTGTTGATGCAAGACAAGGATTGCTTAGCAACGATCAAGAAATTGCCAGGCAACTGAGAAAGGAAAATAAACCGATGATTTTGGTTGTGAACAAAACTGAGGGCACCAATAGAGAGGAGAGTGCAGCTGAATTTTTTGCCCTTGGTCTGGGTGAACCGAACTGTGTTTCCGCACTCCGTGGGGATTATTGTGACCCCCTTAAAGAGCAGATTTTTGAACTTTTGCAATCGAATATAGACGAAGTAAGGCGCGTTGAGCTTCCAGAATCAACCACTTCCATTGCCTTGATTGGTCGGCCTAATGTTGGCAAATCAACTTTCATAAACAGCCTCCTCAAGGAAGATCGATTGTTGACCCAAAATAAGCCGGGGACTACCCGAGATACTATCCATGTTGATTTTAAATACCATTCAAGAGAGTTGACTTTGATCGACACCGCTGGCATCAGAAGGCGAAAAAACATTCATCAGACGGTGGAGAAATTTAGTATTGTCAAAGCATTGCAGGCCATTGAATTGTCTGATTCCGTGATCGTACTGATCGATGGTGTTGAGGGAATAACCGACCAGGACGCTTCGCTGATTGGATTGGTGTTACAGAATGAAAGGGCTCTAACAATCGCTGTAAATAAGTCTGACGCACTTGATGAGGATCAATTAGAGACTTTAAAGAGGAACATTGACCGTAAACTTCGATTCGTTAATTTTGTAGACATCAACAACGTGTCTGCACGCGAGAATGAAAATCTAGATGCTGTATTGTCATCGGCAATCAATGCCGCGGATGTTGCATTGAAATCAGTGCCTACAAAGGAGGTGTCCAAACTGATAGAGCATTTGGTTCTTACCAATCCACCGCCATCGATTCAAGGCAGAAGAATTAAATTGAAATACGCCCATCAGGGGGGGAGTCAGCCACCGATTTTTATTATTTACGGGAATCAAACAGACAAATTACGCAAAAGTTACCAGCGATTCTTGGCCAATCAATTACGCAAGCATTTTGGCTTTTGGGGAACACCCATTCGTTTGGAGTTTCGAAACAGCAGCAACCCTTATTCTGAAAAAAAGAACAAACTTTCTACACGGCAGCGGCGAAAAAGAAAAAGAATCATTCGGCTGCGAAAAAAAAGAAAATCCTGATCAATCTCTATTTTTTGGTTTTATCGGATCGACAGAACTGATTTTGGCACCGAAGCTGCCGTCTTTTAACCGGGCCTTGACAGTGGATCCAACCTTGATCTGTCGGATGCTTTTTATATTTCTTTGCGTGCCAGGATCGACCACATACGCATAGCCACGACCCAATGCATTCAATGGTGAGACTCCATCCAATTTTGCAACAGCAATCGAGAGTAGCTGCTCTGTATTACTGAAAATTCCTTGGGTCGCAACAATCAGTCTCCGGTAAAGAGCAGTTACTTCAGATTTCATGCTTTGATCCATGGACAATGGACTGGACCGAAACAGGCAGGCGTTCAGAACATTAATTCGACTGGAGGTTTTGGCTAAATATTCCCTGGGGCTTGACTTAATGCGTTGCAACGCAAGATCCAGTCTTTGGTTGTATTGCTCCAGGATAGAAATTGGGTGTTGCTGCTGGAGCTGTGCATCCAGGGATAAACATTTTTGCCTAACCATGGCCAATAACAGTTTCATGGTGTTGTAAAATTGCCTGTTGAAATTTTGCAGTCGCTGCAGGATGTCATCTGCATCAGGTAAGGCAACTTCTGCAGCCCCAGAAGGAGTAGGTGCTCTGTAATCTGCAACCAGATCGGCGATCGTGACATCGGTTTCATGACCAATACCAGAAACGATTGGGATCTGTGAATGAAACATTGCCCGGGCAACCTGTTCTTCGTTAAAACACCATAAATCCTCTAAGGACCCTCCACCTCTTGCGAGAATTAACACTTCGCATTCATTCCTTTCATTGGCTGTTTCTATGGCCCTGCTTATTTGCTGCGTGGCCTCTCTGCCTTGGACCAGGGTTGGGTAAACAATGACGTTGATGCAGGGAAACCGGCGCCTCATGATATTGAAAATGTCTTGAATGGCAGCGCCTGAGGGGGAAGTAATGACACCGAGTGTTTGTGGAAATTCAGGAAGAGGTAATTTATTGGTACTGTCAAACAGACCTTCCTGTTGGAGTTCACTTTTTAACCGTTCAAACCGCTGTCTTAATAACCCTTCCCCGGCTTCTTCGATGTAATCCACAATCAATTGGTATTCACCCCTGGGCTGGTACAGGCCTACTCTTGCTCTGGCAAGTATTTGTTTGCCGTCTTCAATTGGAAAACTAACCAGTTGATTTTGCTGTCTGAACATAGCGCAACGGATCTGGGAATTCTCGTCTTTCAGCGAAAAATAAACGTGACCCGCAGAGGATCTTAGAAAATTAGAAATTTCACCTTCTATCCAGACGACACCAAATGTCGAAGAGAGTAATTGATAAACCTCTTTATTGAGTTCCGAGACGGAATAGATATGTTCTTGGTCAGTATTATCCATAGGAGAAAATACCAATTATACAAAACTATCTCTCAGGAGGTTTACCTAATCTCCATAGGAGTGTAGAATTCCGTATGCCAGTAGATAGACTAGCGTTGACATTTGACGATGTTTTGCTCAAGCCGAATTATTCGGATGTCCTTCCCCGCGAGACCGATTTAACCACCCAATTGACGAAGCAGATTCGTCTCAATATCCCTTTGATTTCTGCTGCAATGGATACGGTTACAGAATTTCAGCTTGCAATTGCGATTGCTCAAGAAGGGGGATTGGGTATTATCCATAAAAATCTCAGTATCGAAGACCAAGCAGCACAGGTAAATAGAGTTAAAAAGTTTGAGAGCGGTGTGATTACCGATCCAATAACAGTTTCTCCAGACAAGACCATTCGTGATGTGCTTGAGATTACCAAGAAAAATAATATTTCGGGAGTTCCGGTTGTGGACAATGAGGAGACAGTAGGCATTGTAACCAACCGTGATTTGAGATACGAAAATCAATTGGATGCGCCGGTTAGTTCAGTAATGACGCCTAAGACGAAATTAATTACCGTTAAAGAGGGTGAAAACAAAGATGAAGTTTTGCGACTTCTGCATCACCACAGAATTGAAAAAGTCCTCGTTGTGGATAAAAATTTTAAGCTCAAAGGCATGATTACGGCCAAAGATTTTCAGAAAGCAACTGATTTTCCGTTGGCAGCCAAAGATGAAAATGGTGCTTTATTGGTTGGCGCTGCTGTAGGCGTGGGAGAAAAATCACTTGCACGGACAGACCAGCTTTACCAAGCCGGTGCGGACGTTATTGTGATTGACACCTCACACGGCCACAGTAAAAGTGTCATCGAGAGAGTTGAGTTAACAAGGAAGAAGTACCCAGATTTGCAGTTGATTGCCGGCAACATTGCTACAGCAGAAGCCGCTATCGCATTGGCAGACGCCGGTGTCGATGCGGTCAAGGTGGGTATAGGGCCGGGCTCTATATGCACCACCAGGGTGGTTGCCGGGGTGGGCATGCCACAGATAACGGCAATTATGGATGTCTGCCAGGCACTTGCTGCCAAAGGCATACCGGCCGTAGCAGATGGGGGCATTCGGTATTCAGGTGATATTGCAAAAGCCATAGCATCTGGAGCCAGCACAATCATGGTCGGTAGCCTCTTTGCAGGCACAGACGAATCGCCTGGAGAGGTTGAACTGTATCAGGGAAGAACCTATAAAGCGTACAGGGGCATGGGCTCAATTGGGGCCATGGCCCAGAAGCACAGCTCAAAAGACCGCTATTTTCAGGAAGGGGTTGGTGCCAATGAAAAATTGGTACCGGAAGGCATAGAAGGGCGCGTACCTTGCAAAGGGAGTTTATCCAGTATCGTGGAGCAGCTTGCGGGGGGTTTGAGACAAGCAATGGGTTATACCGGGTGTCAAAATATCCTCCAGTTGCAGACCGAAACTGAGTTTGTCCAAATTACCGATGCGGGGAAAAAAGAAAGTCATGTCCACGATGTCACCATCACCAAGGAACCACCCAACTATTCATTAGATTGATTTTGATCGAATAGTGAGGCCATAAAAATGACGTCATCGAAAGCCAATATCGATGTAAGATTGCAAAAAATATTGATCCTTGATTTTGGGTCTCAATACACGCAACTCATTGCCCGTAGGATAAGAGAGGCTGGGGTCTACAGCGAAATCTACTCCTGCGATACAGATATGGTGTCGATCAGAGCATTCAACCCATCTGGAATTATCTTATCCGGAGGTCCAGAATCGGCATTCATTGAAGATGCACCAAAAGCCCACGATGAAATATTTGAGCTTGGTACTCCTATTTTGGGGATTTGCTATGGGATGCAAACCATGGCCGAGCAGTTGGGTGGAAAAGTTGAACCGTCTTCTTATCGAGAATTTGGTTATGCAAAAATCACAATGGATTCACTTGAAGGGATTTTTGATGGTTTGAATGAGCCAGCTAATGAATTAGATGTTTGGATGAGTCACGGCGACAGAGTTGAGGTTTTACCACCTGGATTTGACTCCATTGCCAGTACCAACAACGCTCCTTTCGCTGCTATGGGGGATCTAGAACGATCTTTTTTTGGTCTTCAATTTCACCCTGAAGTTACCCATACAGAGAAGGGCCAACTTATTATTGAAAATTTTGTCCACAAAATTTGTGGATGCAGCAGTCATTGGAATCCTGGGAATATCATTGAGGCTGATATCAAGAGTATACGGGCTGCAGTTGGAGACGATAATGTCTTACTGGGCCTCTCCGGAGGTGTTGATTCATCTGTTGTGGCAGCCTTGTTGCACCAAGCAATCGGTGATCAATTGACTTGCATATTTGTTGATAACGGTTTGCTGCGTTTAGATGAGGCAGATCAAGTCATGGAAGTATTTGGTGATCACTTAAATGTGAAAGTCGTTCGCGTTGATGCTGAAGATTTATTCCTTGGTAGATTGGAAGGGGTGAGCGATCCGGAAAAGAAACGAACAATTATTGGTAACACATTCATTGAAATCTTCGAGCAGGAAGCAAACAAAATAGAAAATGTTAGATGGCTTGCCCAGGGAACAATATACCCTGATGTCATTGAATCAGCTGGGGCTAAAACGGCAAAAGCCCACGTTATAAAATCCCATCACAATGTAGCAGGGTTGCCAGAGAATATGTCACTCAAGCTAATTGAGCCTTTAAGGGACTTATTCAAAGACGAGGTGCGTAAGATTGGCACCGAACTTGGTCTGCCTGATGCATTAGTACATCGACACCCCTTTCCTGGACCTGGATTAGGAGTCCGGATACTTGGCTGTGTAAACAAAGAATACGCAGATCTGTTGCGAGAAGCAGACGCTATTTTTATAGAAGAACTGATAAAGCAGGATTTGTATCATCAGGTCAGTCAGGCTTTTGCAGTTTTTCTGCCGGTCAAGTCAGTCGGTGTTATGGGGGACGATAGAAAATACGATTATGTGATTGCCCTCAGAGCAGTAGAAACAATTGATTTTATGACGGCCCAATGGGCAAGACTTCCATACGAATTCCTACATCATGTCTCCAGAAGAATTATTAACGAGGTTAAGGGAATTTCCAGAGTTACTTACGATATTTCCAGTAAACCACCTGCAACTATTGAGTGGGAATAATATGGAGAAACCTCATTACAAAGAATGGTCGGTTGATTTTAATGGCAAAATAATCAAAGTGACTAATTGGTGGAATTTGGGAGAAATGAAAGGTTCTGCAGATTTGTATGTTGATGATGAGCATTTAGATAAAAATACAGATTTAATAGCAAATCCAAATATAGCACTTCTTTCCAAGTATGAATTTTCCGAAGAAATAAAATCTATTGAGGTTTATGCTGCTGGAACCTTCAAAGTAAAAATTTCAATAATGGTTAATGGAGAAATAGTTTTGCAAGACAAACTAAGTTTTTTAGATAGATTAGTTAATAAGTTTTTTCCTAAAAATGATACAAAGTAGATACAAACTTTTCTGAAACCCTTGCTCTGTATGGGTTTAAAATTGGGTTACTATTGAGTGGGAATGAAATGATGCAAATTCTATTACCAATACATATCTTAGCTGGAACAATTGCTCTGCTTTGTGCTGCTCTGGCAGTTTCATCTGAGAAAGGCAAAAAACTCCATGTGCTTTCAGGTAGAACATATTTCTGGTGCATGGTTGCTATCTTCTTAACAGCTATTCCAATGTCGATTATCACCAGCAACATCTTTTTGTTTCTAATAGCTATCTTTTCTTTCTATTTAGCTTTCGCGGGTATGCGCTTTGCCAGGAATAGAAAGGGTGTCGCAACTACTTTGGATTGGATTATTGTTAGCTTAATGATTTTATCAGGAGTAGGGATGTGGATACTGGCTGCAATTTACTTCACGAATAACAACTCGCAATACATACCTCTTCTAGTTTTCGGATTTTTAGCTATTGCTTTGGGTTATGCTGATTTTAAGAGTCATAAGAACAAAACAGCCATAGGGAAAGAAAGACTATCAAGACACTTAACTAATATGATGGGTGGAACCATTGCAGTTATTACAGCTGTTCTGGTTGTAAATGTTGATTTAGAACCAGCATGGGTATGGTGGGTGCTTCCAACAGCATTGATAACACCAGTTATTTTTTGGTGGAATGTGAAGGTTTTGAAATGAAAAAGTTCAAAAGATGAACACTACAACTAATTTTTTTTCTGTACTTCAACTACCTGCCGGTTGGTGGAAAAATTTGGTTCTATTTGGGTTGGCTGCTTTTTTTATCAATGCGGGAGTAGATCATTTTGTTAATCCAGATTTTTATTTATCCATTATGCCTCCGGCTTTTCCATTGCATTCTGAGGCTGTTTATATCAGTGGCTTTTTTGAAGTTCTAGGAGGCGTCTGTGTTTTAATTCCTCGCCTGCGTAAAATAGCTGGTTGGGGATTAGTTGCTCTGCTAGTTGCCGTTTATCCTGCTAATATTTATATGGCTATTACACCTGAGGCTTTTCCTGATCTCCCTGTTGCACTGCTTTATGTTCGTCTACCATTCCAATTTATTTTTTTCTATTGGGCTTACTCGGTAACGCAGCCTGCCTATAACTTGGCTGATCAAAAGACGTAATCTAGTTATTGAGTGGGACTAACTAAATTGAAAACAATAGTTTTGATAACAGCTACCTTATTGGTATTAGCTTCAATTATTGTTAATCAAAGAGCTAATCTCCTTATTTACTCAATGACTTCTAGTGAATTGCCTGAGTT
>Ga0207965_1000577_pt1 | contig 10737 bp, 14 predicted proteins | sample Knorr_S23_td_O2m_FD_185609 | JGI IMG/M metagenome (GOLD analysis project Ga0207965, IMG submission 185609) | Marine microbial communities from Southern Atlantic Ocean transect - Knorr_S23_td_O2min_ad_571m_LV (SPAdes) (version 2) | ecosystem: Environmental > Aquatic > Marine > Oceanic | place...
TGTTAAAGTAGGCCCAAAATCAGTGATTTACGAAGGGGCAAAAATAGGAGACAACACAATCCTGCACGCCGGAGTGGTGATCATGTCTGAAGCTGTAATCGGAGCAGACTGTACATTCTATCCGAACGTTGTGGTGCAGGACAGATGCGAGATCGGGGACCGTGTAATTATTCAGTCAGGCACAGTGATCGGTTCAGATGGTCATGGTTATTTTCAGCGCGAAGGAGTTAACCATAAAATCCCGCAGCTTGGAATAGTGTGCATTGAAGACGATGTGGAGATTGGAGCCTGCACAACAATTGACAGGGCACGTTTTCACACGACTGTGATAAAGCAGGGCAGTAAACTGGACAATCAGGTGCAAATTGCTCATAATGTCAGTGTCGGCGAACAGGCCCTGATTTCAGCGCAGTCTGCTGTTGGAGGTAGCGTCAACGCCGGGCATCACCTGATTTTGGGCGGACAGTCCGGAATCAGGGACAATGTTCAGGTCGGCAATAATGTGACTGCTGTTGCAAGGGCTGTTATTACCGCAAACACTCAGGATAACGAAGTGATGGGAGGAATGCCGGGAAGACCTGTCAGTCAGTGGAGGAAGCTTCAGTCGTTGATAAATCGACTTGGCGAGCTTTTTGAGCGAGTTCGAAAACTGGAATCCCGCAATGATTCAACTTAAACTTTCTACAGGGAATTTAAACTTATCAAACTGACTTTTTGCAGAGCATCAATGTTCCAAATTCTTGCAAATATTCTGTCTCACTTTTCCGCAGTAATGACATTTTTCTGAAAAACATGCTCATCATCAAAGAAAAAGAAGAATAATCCTCATGTCCGGAACATTACTACAGGTACTTGCGGCAATGTTGCGGCTTTACAGTCTGATGCTGGTTGTGTATGCCCTGCTTTCCTGGGTTATGCACGAAGAGCATTACCCCCCTGCTGTCCGCTGGCTGCAGAGCATGGTTGAACCGGTATTGTCACAAATCAGGCGGGTAATCCCCCCGATAGCCGGAATTGATTTATCGGTGATAGCTGCTTTGCTGATAATTGAGATGATCCGCTCCTTTCTGCTTTACTGAGTAATACTGCCTAAATCACGCTCAGCATTCCTGGCAGCGGCAGATCCCGGGAAACGCTTGATTACTTCCTTATAATAGTATGAAGCTCGTTGATTTAAATTTTTCTGCTGGTTAAGTTTTCCAAGCATGTATATCGAGTCAGGGGTTTTGTAGCCCTGAGTAGTAGGACGGTGCTCGTAAAGCTTCAGTACCTTGCGAAATGCCCCTTCTGCTTTTTCCAGCTGATTAAGTTCTAAGTGGGAGCGCCCGATCCAGTAAAACGCGTTGTCACTGTCAAGATCATTAGGGAATCTTTCAGTAAAATTTTCAAATACCTGAATTGCCTGTTTGTGATTTTTTTTAATGATGGCGGTCATACCCTGGTTATAAATTTTTTTAACTCCAGGATGGCGAATTAAAATAAACGGGTCAGCAGGAGGATTCAGGTCAGGATCGGAAAAATTATTTTCAGTGCTTTCAGTTGTTGCGGCTTTCATTGGTGCAGTCTCGGAATCTGGTTCTGCAGCCAGAACAGCACGGGCTTCCGGATCAGGTAAATCTTCAGTGTCCTCCAGGTCATCATGGTTCACTTCTTCAGCTTCAGCAAAACCCGGCTCTTCAACAACAATTTCCTGCTTGCCTGAATCCAGATCGTTAATTTCAGCCATTTCCTGATCAGCGGAAGATCTTTTCTGTGAACCTGCAGTCGGTTTTTTCAGCAAAGAGTAATTTTCAAGCGCAGGCAGAGAGACCTGAGATGTAACATTCATTGCAACTGAAGTTTTGTCTGCAGTCTGACTCTCTGCTCCCTGTGCATTGATAGTGTCCGGAGTTTCTGCATCCATGTCCGAACTTAAAGACTGCTCAACTGATCTCTCCAGCAGATTAAAATTCGTTTCCCACTGCTGCTGCAGCAATTGGAAATCCTCGCTTTGTTTCTTTTGCTGTTTTTCCAGAGATTTGACTTGCTGCTCCAACTGTTCAATTTTCGCAAGCAATTGACGATTTTCTTCAGAAAGTGCTTCCTGTTTAGCGGCTACACTGGCTGGGCTATGAGCAGCTGGGGAAGTTTCTTCATCGTTCTGGGGTTTAAGCTTTGGAAAAATACCGTCCAGCTGCGCACATCCGTAAATTAAAAACAGAAACAAACATATAAAAATCCTGCATCTAATTTTGGAGTTACGGAAGAAAAGTGAAATCATTCTTCTTTAGAGTTATGCTGCGCCAGCAAATTTCTTTCTCGTAAAGAGTCCAGAACCCTCTGCATTTCATCAGCAAGCTCGGGTTGACGGTTTAAACGGTAGGCAGCAATCAGGCGTTCTGCAACATTGGCGGTGCGGGGGAAGCCCGGATAATTTTTCAGCAGATACAAATAGCGTCCTATTGCAGAATGGTAGGCTTGTTTATCAAAATAATAATTACCCACATTCAGTTCGTGTTCGGCAAGATCAGACATTGCTCTGCTGTGATATTCCTTTACTTCCTCCAGATACGGACTTTTGGGAAAAAGCAAATAGAAACGCTGGTATTCCCTTATCAGCGTGCGGTTCGGTTCCATGTTCCGGTCGTAATCACGTGACTTGAAAAAAATTCCGTAATGGTTGCGCTCATAATTGAGGGCAATCAGCCGGTTAAGGGCGTAAGGTGTGAGGTGGCTTCGAGGATTTAACAGGAGAAACTGTCTGTAGCTGGTTTCAGATTCTTCCCATTTACTCTGGATGAAATATATATCACCCATTTTCAAATGCGCAAGAGTAGCCAGACGGGTACCTGAGTGTTCATCAACAAGAATTTCAAAATTCTTAAGAGCTTCATTGTAATATTCGTCTTCCATGGATACCATGGCCTGGTGATACAGTTCCGTGGAGGGGAGCCGTATCTGATTGTTTGCCGTGTCGGAACAGCCTTGAATTAATCCGGATAATAATAGAAATATGGAAATTTGAAGATAGCAGTTGCCCTGTTTGATAAAAATCAGGTTCTTCAATATCGTAATTATAAACTTAATGACTTTACTCATGATTTTCGTTTCCGATAACGAACCATTGTAATTTCGTTGCCCCTGTCATTCCAAAATACTTCATCCATAAAATTCATTATCATCACCAGGCCTCGTCCCTTAATACGCGGCAAATTTTCCGGATCTTCTGAATCAAACAGCTTTGAGTGTGCGAAGCCCTTTCCTTCATCACGTACTACATATTTTGCTGAGTTGCGGTTGATATCATAATGAACAATTACTTTGCGATTTTTATACGGATCTATCTCCCGTTTCTTTCCGGCTGTTTCGTAAAACAATTTTGGATTTTCAAGGCGAGTTTCAGAGTTTAATTCAAGGTTGCCATGGAATATCGCATTTTCAAGCGCCTCCTTGAGCAGCATATTCATGCAGAATAATTGATCCTGTTCAAGAATACCGTAACTTGGCAAATCCTGTGTCATGAAGGCCACAATTCCGTTTACGCCTTCAAAATTATTGTCGATTTCCAATGTCCTTGTTTCCTGCACAGAATGGTCCATCTCAGAATTACTGAAATTGAATCCTTCGTGCAGGGAAATTACTCTGTCAAGAGTACGCTGAAGATCAGCAGTTTGAATTGATTTAATCAGATAATCACAGGCACCTAGCTGCAGGGCGTTAATAGCGCCTTCTGAGTCATTCTGAGGACAAAGCATCACAAAGGGCCTGTGGCTGTTGGCGGACTTTACTTCCTTAAGAAGCTCCAGTCCTCCCAGCTTAGGTAAGGTCAGCGTGCAGAAAACTCCATCTATTTTATGATTGCCAAAAATTTGCAGTGCTTGTTCACCATCGCTCGCACAAAATACTGTATGTCCCGAATTTTCAAGGAATTCCTTAAGACTTTCCATAAATTCTGGAGAATCATCAGCAATCAGCAAATTCATCTGTACTTTTTATCAGCCTGGTTGTCTTGTTGCTGTAATATAATCACCCGCGGAAATCTCGAAGTCTTTCCAGTCCTTCTTTTAAATCATCCTTTAAATCCTCAACATCCTCAAGTCCGATGTGAATGCGCAACAGTGGACCTTCAAAACGCCATGGAACGGCGCTGCGTATTTTACGGACATTTTCAGGAATGAGCAGGCTTTCATATCCTCCCCAGGAATAGCCCATGCCAAACAGGCGCATGCCGTCCAACATTGCTGCCACTGCCTTTTCCGCGCATGGTTGAAGTTCAAATGCGAATAAACCGCTGGCTCCAAGAAAATCACGTTTCCAAATCTCGTGTCCCGGGGCTCCGGGCAGTGCAGGATACAGTACCTGCCGAACTTCCGGACGTATCTGAAGCCATTCTGCAATCAGCAGTGCATTAGCCTGGTGCTGGCGCAAACGAACAGCCATGCTACGTAAACCACGCTGGGCTAAATAGAGATCGTCCGGTCCTGCACATTGACCCATGTCTCCCGTGCAGTCCCGCAGTTCTGGCCAGGCTTCCTTTGTGGTAGTCACTGTTCCAAGCATCACGTCTGAATGACCTACAATGTATTTTGTAGCTGCCTGAATCGAAACATCCACACCATGCTCAAACGGTTTAAAAAACAGAGGTGAAGCCCAGGTGTTGTCCATCAGAATTTTGGCGCCATGCGCATGCGTAATTTTGGAGATTGCTGGAATATCCTGTACTTCAAAGGTGTGAGAACCGGGGGATTCCGTAAAGACAACACTTGTGTTTGGACGCAGAAGTGACCCAATATCTGTTCCAATCAGGGGATCATAATATGTTGTTTCTACGCCAAAGCGTTTCAGGATGGTATTGCAGAATCTTCGCGTGGGGGCATAAACACTGTCGGTCATAAGCAGGTGATCTCCTGCTTTCAGGAATGCCAGGAGAGCTCCGGTGACTGCACTTAATCCCGAGGGAAACGCCAGGCTGCGGTAACCTCCTTCCAATTCAGCAACAGCGTTTTCCAATGCCCATGAAGTTGGTGTGCCTCTGCGGCCATAGGTCATTTCCTGTTTTCCGGATTCTTCGGCGTGATCCCTCGATTTCAGTTGTTCGACTGTTTCCGCAAGCACTGTGGAAACGTGATATACTGGAGGATTAACCATACCATCGAAACGGTGTGGGTCACGTCCGGAAACCACAATTTTGGTGTCTTCCCTGAGAACAGGTGAATCAGGATTTTTGCTCATTTGAATTGATTGTGCAGGTGGTGTCAATTCCTCCGCGAGTGCTGTAGCGTGTTTTGATCAGCAATTCTTCAGGTTCCAGCAGCGGGTATAAATCATTGAATATCCTGGATGTTACATCTTCCTGATAAATGCCGACATTGCGGAAAGAGATGAAATAATATTTCAGAGATTTCAGCTCAACCAGTTTATTTTGAGGAATATAGTCAACCCAGACTATACCGGTATCTGGAAGTCCTGAAAATGGACAAACCGCCGCAAATTCATTCATTTGATAGCTGATCCTTTGCCGGGGGCCGGAATAATCTATTGTTTGCAAAAAATCCGGACGGATGGCACTTTCATCATCAAAGGAAAAAACCCGACCTTCCGCATAATCAATACTGGATTTGTCCATAAAATTTCTCAAAAAAGGGTTGCGTTATGCTGAAGAATAAGGATAATGTGGATTTTTCCAGGAGTGCGGTTCAGTCTTGGACTATCTGCTTAAGTGTGGTGAATCAGGAGGAGACGCACATAAAAAACTTTTGATCAGAATTTTATGACTAAACTGGAACAAAAACAAGCTCTTGAAACCATTTTGTTTGTGGCAAACAAGACTCTGTCTCCCAAACAACTGGCAGAAATGATTGGAGATTGTGATACAAAAGAGATTCGGGAGCTGGTTGCGGAACTAAATATGTCCTATGAAAAAACCGGCAGGGTTTTCCGGATTGATTCGGTAGCAGATGGTCTGCAGATGCATACTCTTCCGGAACACAGAAAATGGGCACAGTCTCTTGAAACAGTTAAATCCATCAAACTTTCCCCGGCAGTTATGGAAACCCTGGCTATTATAGCTTACAAACAGCCCCTAACCCGGGCAGGGATCGAATTTATACGCGGAGTTGATTCATCACACACAATAAGACGCTTGATGCAGCAAAAACTTGTTCGAATTGTCGGTCGTGAAATGCTTCCCGGACGGCCCGGTCTTTATGGTACTACAAAACAATTTCTTGAAGTATTCGGACTTACCAATCTAAAACATCTGCCTGCTTTAAGCGAACTTGACATGAACAAACCAGCTGAGGAAAATCAGCTTGAACTGCCTTTGGAATCAGAGGCAGAATAGCTGAATGAATTCAAGTTTACACACAAATGATCATCAGCTCTGAAAATTCAGTCAGCTGAAATAGTTTCATTGTTAAAGATCAACTTCTTATTCATGCAGTAGAATTACAAATCCGCTTCAGACTTTTCCATCCGGAAACCATTTTCTTGTTGTGTACCATAAAACAAAATAATATAACGCTAAGGTGGCAAGAAAAGTATATTCCTCAGCAGGAATGGGAATCGTTTGAAATTGACGCTCAATTTTATTTTTGTATTTATTGAACAATTCCGGATTATCAATTCTTGACTCAACCTCGTTCATCAATCTGAATTTGAAAAAGAACGGTTTGAGACGCAGCACATGCAGGGGTTCAATCAACTCATCGGGAACATTGGTGCGCTTGAGCTGCCACAAGCCCGGACCAGTAATCTGATAACTTTGCAGTGCAGGCCCAATGTAAGTGCCCAGTAAAACTGTAGGTATGATCACAAGCACGATGGCTAATGTTCCTCGACGAATATCACCCCAGGTAATTATCTTCATAAATACTCTTTCATGGTTTTTATATATTCAGTCTTTAGCTTAATTTATCAAGCTTAACACAATGATCAATCCAGATATTTGAAGTTTTGACATTTCAAAAGATATTCAATGGGCAAACAGAGAAGACAAAAAGGTGAAACCAAAAAGGCACGCAGACGGCAAAATGTGCGTGTGCTTGTTTCAATTACAAGTGTGCTGATCTTATTAGTCGCTGGCTGGCTCTGGTATGAAAGCACGCAAGAAGATGCAGATTTGTCGGCCATTGGACAGGGTGAAAACGTGGTCGTACAAGTGCATGACCCTGGCTGAGGTTCCTGCAGAGCTCTGAAGCGTGTGGTCAACTCGCTCCAACCCGAATATGAGGGGAAAATAAGATTTCTGACTGCAAATTTAAATTCCAGTGAAGGGAAATGGTTTGCTGAATATCACAATGTCGGCAGGGTAACCCTGCTTTTCTTCAAGCCTGATGGAACCAAAATAAGCTCACTGAGCGGTGAGCAGGAGCCTGATTATTTACGACGTGTTTTTAACAGAGTATTTGAGCTCGAATAAGCAAAGCAGAGGAAGACAGTACTTTCAAATTTTGTAGTCATAGTCAATGATTAACGGCGCGTGATCAGAAAAGCGCTGCTCCCTGAAAATAGATTCTCCTATTGCTTTAGACGCAACATCAGGTGTGGCAACCTGGTAATCTATTCTCCACCCCACATTTTTTTCCCAGGATCTTCCACGGTTTGACCACCATGTATATTGTTCAGCATTTTGGTTCAACTTCCTGAACACATCTACAAAACTCAGTTCCCCGAATATTTTCGTCATCCACTCACGCTCTGCAGGCAAAAATCCTGAATTTTTCTGGTTGGATTTCCAGTTCTTAAGGTCAATTTCCTTGTGTGCAATATTCCAGTCCCCGCAGATGATAAACTCTCTCCCCGATTTTCGAGCCTTGCGCAGCCATTTTTCAAAATAGTCCATCGCTTTATACTTAAAGTTCTGCCTTTCTTCTCCACTTGTGCCGGAAGGAAGATAAAGCGAAACAACACTAAGTTTCCCGTAATCTGCCTGAATAAATCGCCCCTCACTGTCCATATCCGACCATCCGATGCCTTTTTGTATTCTGTCCGGACTTTTACGGAAATATATTCCAACACCTGAATAACCCCGTTTCTCAGCAAATTCAAAAGCGCTGTTTAAATTCCCAGGATTGAGCATTATTTCAGTTAATTGTTCATGCATGATTCTTATTTCCTGAAGGCAGATAACATCAGCCTGCTGAGTCTGCAGCCATTCATAAAAGCCTTTTGAATCGGCAGAGCGAATTCCGTTTAAATTGACTGTAATAATCCGCATAATTTTAATCAGTAATTATCACTATTTTTTGTTTCGGAGGAAAAATTTATGGATATTATATATTTTTGGTTTTCTGCGAACTTAGTATAACCTTTCAGAACAATCAGGGATTTGCTGATCTTTATTCCTGAATACATTAAAGACAATGCATTCATTTCATCCTGAATTTCACCTCCCTTTAAAAGATGCAGTGCAGATTCAGGTTTTCGCAGACCACTTGTCCAGCGTACCAAATCAATCAGGGGAGCAACCGCCCTCGCTGTTATTACTGGAAACCTTTGATTCCATTCATCCTGTTTTCCAAGAACCTCCCCCCTTCCGCAGATAACCCGGACATTGGAAAACTTTAAATCATCGACTATCTGTTGAACTACAGCAGCTTTTTTCTGACGTGAATCCACTAATGTAAGATGAAGGTCAGGCCGGATAATAGCCAAAATGATGCCGGGGAATCCTCCTCCTGTACCAAAATCACATACCTCCACACCTTGCGGAATTTCCTGGTAAACCGGCAGTGAGAGACAATGCAGGATTTGCTTCTCCCATAACAGATCAGTTTCTTTACGGGAAATTAAATTTATTTCTTGATTGTAATTAAGCAGTAAATCAGCCCATTCTTCCAGCAACTGCCATTGCAGGTCGGTAATTATTAGACCATTGTCAAAACAAATCTGACGGACTTCAGTGGGTTTCAGAGGGTTTTGATTTTCACTCATGACTGAGTGTGCAGGGAAGGAAGTGGCTATGACTATTCGGCATATCTGCTTGTATAAGCTGAGACCGAATTTCGAATCTTATTGCTGCTCTTCTGGGGTCTTGCTGGAAGGCTCCTCTTGATTATTGTCCTTCAATTTATCACCAAACAGCAAATGGCGAGTAGAGTATTTTCCATCAGGAATAATAAATTGCAAACCCAGACGCTTTTCAAGATTGAAAAGCAGAGGGCCCTGCAAATTTATAGTTACATCTTTCATTTCTTTGGACATCGTAACCAGTACAAAGACACTCAGCTCTTCAATGTTTTTTGCATCCAGTTTTTTCAGATGTTCCTGCGTCAGTGCAAGTTCATAGTTTGAAACGGAAACATGCGGCTCTATCATCACAAAAGCAAGTCCGTTATTATCAACAGACTGAAGCCAGAGGAAAGGTGCTGCTGCATCATCTTCCCTGATAACAAATCTGCGATCTTCTGAAAACCCTACTAAGCCTGAAGGAAAGGTTATGATCTGATTTTCTTCCACTTCAATTTCACCGAAGCGGGAAGTTTGAATAAGCATTAAAGTTTATGATTTTTAGTGTTTTCCGAACAAGTGTTTGAGTCCGGCTATGGAAAGCGGAGACTCTTTGGCAGCACGCCTGTTTTCTTCCTGTATACTCAGGTATACCTCCTCTCTGTGGATCATGTAACTTCGGGGTGCGTCAATTCCAATTCGAACCTGCTTCCCCTTGACTTCCACCACAGTGATCTTTACATCGTCACCAATGGTTATGCTTTCTCCCGACTTCCTTGTCAGTATGAGCATATTTACCTACCTTCCTGATGTGATTCTTGTCTTGAGGGCACTAGCTTCATCCTCCACAGATCAGTGCATTTAACGGAGGAAATCTGACAGTGAGGGTTGAATCAAACGGGCTCCTGTATTAAGTGCAAGCTTGTTATTGGCTTCCGCGACCTTGAGGTCAACAGTGGCTTCCGCGATGTCTAAATCCTGAATATCAGAAAGCTGACTCTCCTTTTCAAACTGCAGGTTTTCTAACTTGGACTGGACTGCATAGAGCTCACGAATTGTGTTTCCAACATCAGCCAGCTGCTTGAGTACTTGAGTTTGAGCTGAGTCAAGCTCGCCTAGACGTTGTGCAATCGCAATGCCATCATTTTCCAGCAGTGCTCTCTCCATTGCCGCAAGCAAAGAAAAGGTATCTACACCATTCTCAACGTCTCCAAGCAGCAGTTCCTGCGCTGTAACATTAACCGGAATCGTGAGCCCATTTGATATCAATGCTTCTTTTTTATGTATTGATCCATTGTATGTCACTTCCGGATTTGGCTGAAAGATAAACTCCAATCCCTGAGGGAAAACAATTCCCAGTGCTTTCAGGTCAAACTCTGCTGATGCTTCCGAATTGAAATCAAACTGTTTGGGTAGAACATTACCCAAACGTCCCTCCTGATCCGAAAATTTCAGCAAAACCTGATCATTTGGCTTCCCATCCGGATTAAAAACATGTGTAACCGGACGCAGGATCTGCTCCTTACTCCAGGTTCTACCACCGTCATCAGAAATTTTTACCCTGGCCTGTCCCCAGACGCCACCGCTTGTAACCCTGATTCGATAATCATTATTGGAGTAACCTTCAAACTGGGCTCGAAACTGACTTACATCCAGGAAATCACCAGTGCCATTTTGTACAGCACCTTCAGTCAGGACTTTTGCAGGCTGGAATATTCCGTTCCTTTTCAAAGCTGGACTAAGACTTTTTATTCCAGAGAATAAATACAGCTTACCTTCACGTGCGTTTCCAGTATCGAACAAACTTTT
>Ga0207965_1000578_pt1 | contig 10723 bp, 6 predicted proteins | sample Knorr_S23_td_O2m_FD_185609 | JGI IMG/M metagenome (GOLD analysis project Ga0207965, IMG submission 185609) | Marine microbial communities from Southern Atlantic Ocean transect - Knorr_S23_td_O2min_ad_571m_LV (SPAdes) (version 2) | ecosystem: Environmental > Aquatic > Marine > Oceanic | place...
CATGGCTCGCAGGCACTTCCCGGATGAGAACCTTCGTTGGGCTTAAATATTTCCCCCAGCAATCAATGTGATCGATATAAGTGTTATTGGGGTCAGCCACCACGTGATAAGTTTCAATCCCATAATAATCAATCATGATCTGGTGGACTCCATCATTAGAAATATCATTTTCTTCGTAAACCAGGTCCGTTGAAGAAGAAACGCCCATACCATCTGTCATGTAATTCCCGCCGGCATGAACAATATCTGACGCAAAATAAGGCACATCTAAATAGTTCGCCATTTTTAACGGGGCCTGATTATCATTAGGACGAGGACGATTGTAGGTGAAATCAACAACAGATACATCCCTGTTTCCATCTACAACCCACCAGGGGCCATAATCTCGGGTCCAGTAACTGTCTGTAGATCCTGTGATATAAACAACATTTTCCATATTAACGCCACCATTTGCCATAGAAGAATTAGCAGAATTCTGCTGGCTGGATGAAACCAGACAATAGACGGTTACATCTTCGCTCATTTCGGCGATCACGGCTGTGGAAATTCCAAAAGGATAGCGAATCAAAACACCTTCCATTCTTTCATATTCAGCAATATTTCGAATTAGTCCCGGGGGTGGATCTGTTTCGCGGCCCATATTGTAAATCTCATGAATTCTGGTTTTTTCTTCTTCCGTTAAACCAATAGGCAGTTCACCATCGAATCGATCCGTTGCGAAAAGAGAAGGGAAAAGAACTAGGACTAAGATTATTTTTTTCATCGATTAATTAACGAGAGCTAAACTGAATTTACTTAATTTTCACTTTTTAACTTATATAGTCCGATTCTTAAGAAAGATTACTTTGTGAAGGATGTTACTTTAAAATTCTAAAATTAATCCACCTACAGGAAATGTTTTATACTGCCAACTCATTTCTTTTGTCCCATCATCCTTATAAATGTATTCCCAAGGGTTTGATCTGTTTAATACATTGCCAATATTCCAAAATGAAACCAGATTCATTTTTTCGAAATGAAACCTTTGCTGAAGCATGAGATCAATCCTGCTATAATGACCGTATCTGTCTGTATTCCATGGTACATCAGCATCTGAATACCAATCTCGAGTATTGTGATCATACTGTTCAGGTGTGTAAGGCCGGCCACCCATGTAACGATATTTTATACTTATTTCATATTCATCACTTGGCATGAAAGGCAACCAGGAAAATGCCTTTGCTATCCATGAATTTTTATAACTGTTGTACCAGTCAAAATCAGTATAACGTATTTTGTATCCGCCAACCAGATTCATTACATCTCGATAATCAAAGTCCCAGGGATAATATTCTTTTGTTCGCGGATCCACACCTTCTGAAATTGAATGTGCCCAGGAAAATGAGCCATACCAATTATTCGAATATTTTTTCTGAAGGTATATTTCTAATCCTCTTGAACGACCTTCCCCAGCATTGATTCGGTTATACCTATTCAAGCTGTCCCTGCCATCAGAACCAGTTAACATTTCAAATGTCACCATATCCGCATACTCTTTTACATAATATTCCAAAGTGAGCCGTGTATCGGAAGAAAGAAAGTATTCGAAGCCACCTACCATTTGATCTGTGAAATAATTTGTCAATTCAGATGGGGTTCCTCGCGTTGAATTTAATTGGGAATTGAATGGCGCTTGAAAATATCGGCCAGCAGAAAGGTTAAATTTCCAAATCGGTGAAAGATGATATTTAAATCCAAATCTTGGCGAAAAATCAGATTCATCAGTGAAGGTCATATAATCAAAACGACCGCCTATTGATATTTCTACCCTTTGGAGTGGATTTAAATTAAAATGAAAAAATCCACCAAATTTATTGTAATCCATTAAATCATTTGTTTTTAATGTATCTACGGTCCCTATTGAATCAATGATTGAAAAGATATATTGCTCATTAAAATAAGTTGAATAGAATTTTTCTTCTGTTATTAATTCAGGAATCTCAGATTCATTTAATGAATATCCATATAAATATATAGGATTTGCTTTGTACCAATTATCAAAATCCAACTTCACAAGTTTTGCTGATAGACCGGAACTAATTTCCACGTTATCAAATAATTTATAAACGACCTCGCTACGAAAAGAATAATCGCTTTCCAAATCATTATTCCGGTAATAGTAATTCCGGGATGGATTGTCATTCAATTCATATACATTCGTGTTCAGGTGTACTAAAGATCTTCCAATTGAACTTTGAAAATATCCCTTTTTTGAAAACAGGTTTTTGTATGTCACACCTAATGTGGTCTGCCAAGATGAATAATCCACATTTTCTGCCCCTCGAAGCTGCGGATTGTCTTCTCCTTCAATATTAATCTCATCAATACCACCAATAAAATTGATATAGATTTTTTGAGTGGGGGACAAATGGTATGCAATTTTGCCTTGACTGGACCAATACTCTGGAATTGCCTGCATGCCTGTTGAAGATATTACAAAATCAAGAAAAGATCGTTTCAAGGAATAAAGATAGGAAGATTTTGGAGATAAAGGACCTTCAAAAGTAAATCCAAAACCTGCCATATTTATATCCATTTGTTGATGGTGGGAATGATTATTCCCTTCCCTAAGTGTCACATCCATTACGGATGAAAGTTTTTCACCATATCTCGCAGGAAAAGCCCCTGCATAAAAATCAATCCGTTCTATGAATTCTGTATCAACCATGGTTATTGGTCCGCCACCCTTTCCCTGCTCCGGATAATGACTTGGATACGGAATTTCCAAGAAATCCATAACAAATAAATTTTCTCCATGGGAACCGCCGCGAACAATAATTTCATTGCTCTGATCTGATCCGGACACTACGGAAGGTAAAGCCTGCATCATGGTCATAATATCATAACTCCCAACCGGGTCTGAACGAATTTCTTCAATATCTACTGTTCTACTACTTGTAACCGCATCCTTTATTTTTTCAAAATATGTTGCTGTTACTTCAACACCATCTCCTTCAAGTACACTCTGATTCAGACTAAAATTAATTGTTGTAGTTCGTTTTGGTACAACATGAACATTAGATCGATTCACAGATTTATAGCCAATCATTGTTACATAAATAGTATAGCTCCCAACCGGTACATCATTTAAAATAAAATTTCCAAATTGATCGGTCGCTGCTCCCATGCTTGTACCTTTCACCATTACATTAACACCTATCAAAGGCTGGTGAGTGGATGCATCGCGGATGTGTCCGAATAAAGATCCAGTTGACCCTACCAATAATTCAATCAATAATAATAGTGTAAGATATATTTTCATAAATTCAAAATAAGATGTTAGATGGAATTAACTAATCTCAAAAATATAGTTCCAGTCTGTCACAAAAAAAAGCCCCATCACGATTATCGTGATAGGGCCATAGTGGCGATTTATTTAAATAAACTTACTGTTTAAGCCTGTAAGTACAGCCTTCCATAGTTTTAAGGAATTTTTCAACCTGGTTTTCCGTATGAAATAATTCATCCATAGGCACAAAAACATCACTTGGATATTCAACTGGATTATAATCTCGTAAGAAGTTTGATTCCAACTTTAGAACAATATCACGGATAACCATAGGTGGAATCTCTTTATGTCGCATAAAGTTGATTTGTAGGTTCAATTGCCCCGTGGATGTCATATGGAAAAGTGGCAATGGACCTTCATCTGAATTACATCTAAAAGTGAGCGTTCCATGATCTCCACCTCTTCCCCAGGAAATGTCATCTGCGTGCCGTTCTGTAAAATCGATAATGGAGACACCAACCTTGGCAACCTCACGGCTACAATTATCCCGAAGATGCTCAATGAATTGATTTTTATTCCAATTTGACATGTACGAATCCCCCGTAAATATGTCGTTTTATAGTAATTAGGCGAGATTGAATTTACAATGAATACCGCCATTTATAAAAGAATCCTGTTTACTTTTTATTTCCTAACCAAACCAAATAATATTTATTTTGAGTCTCCGACTGTTCTTTTATGATTTGTAAACGATGTTTATATTTTCTTTCTTTTAATTCTAAAGTATAGGGAAGCTCAATTATTTTATCATCTCGTTTTACAGTGATTTTGACATCTGTTCCTTCTTCCATTGGAAACCCATTATTATCATAAAATTTTTCACGAATTTTATCAGTGTCTATCTTGTCACCTACTTTGAAACCAATCGGATCCTTTTTACCCACTTTTTTCACTTTTTTATACTTTCCAAATGAGAGACGATGTTCTTTTGAACCATAATCCTTCAGAATTCGCTTGGGCACTTGGTGTTTCCCTTTTTTAGAATATTCAACGCCAATATGCGATAGACCTCCTTCAATGTCCAACGGAATGGTTCCTTCAACATAGTCTGCAAACCACTGACGAAGTTCAGGGTGGACTAATGAAGTAAACTCATCAAAAAAGGTTTCTTCATCAAATGATTGGTTTGGTCCGTATTTTGACGCCAACTCCAGCACAATATCTTTCAATGTTTTTTTACCTTTTGTAAGACGAATAATTTCAATATCTAATAAGAGTCCCATTATTGCGCCACGTTGGTAGACTTGAGAATAATGACGACCATATTTTTTCTCAAAAACTCTTTCGCTCATTTCAGTAAAGGGAACTTTTGTTTCTGGATATCTAGAAGCACGTCGAATCTTCCCACCCATTTGTTCTGCAAAAAAATCTAGAGGTGTTATTAAACCAGATTGAACTTGGATCAGATACGCAAAGTATTCTGTAATGCCTTCATACAGCCAAAGGTGTTTTGACATTTTAGGATTCACATAATCAAATTCTCCTATATATTCGCTATGAAGGTTCAATGGTGTGAAAATGTGCATGAATTCATGGAGAGCCACTCGTTTGATCATAGATGTATAAGAAGAATCTCCAAAATCTGTTAAGACATAAAAGGATGAATTACCATGTTCCAGTGCACCCATGCCAAACAGGGTAATATTTTTTATGGCAGTTTTAGCTTTCGTAATAATGCCAACTTCTTTCGATTGTAGAGTTTTCATGAATTCCCGGCCATCCCGGATGTACATGATAAAATGGTATTCATCTACAGGAAGAGAATCGGTGAAGGTTGCCACCGCTTCCATAGATGGCTGAATCTCTTTTTTGATCAAATCTGCATATCCGTATTCTTCACCATTAAAATAGGTTTCTATGTATACTTTTGTGTTGGCTACCATGAAAGTGGCGGTGTCCGATTCCGAAACCATAATAGGACAATCTATCAATTGATGGTAATCACGGGCATTGAAAACAATTGTATTTTCAAATTTAGATTCTACAGGCAATGCTGTAAAGGCTCTCATTCCTTCGGGTTGAGTCAATGAAACTTGGATAGGCACTAATTCCAACCCGTCAAAAAATCCAAACCAACCTGACGCATTAATCACAAAGTTCTCATCTTTCTCAATATTGGTTCCACCCATAGGCCAAATTCGCTTCATTGCTTTTGGGTGATCCCAAGTATCATCGACCCAGTAATGAATCATGGTTAGATCCCGTGCACCAGTAATCTGAAAAATATTTTTTCCGATTTTTTCAACAGATAAAAGATTTCCATCGTGATCCTTTGGCTCAATGGAATCAATCATTTCGCCATAGTCCAATTCTTTATAAGTGCCCGGAATTGTTTTTGGGAAATGGAATATAACCGTATCTTGATTCAATCCCGGACAATGGAGATGAACATAGGCCTTGTCATTCTTGATCCGGGTCAGATCAACCGAATATAAGTATTTATCTAATGAGTATTGCTCTGCTGGAGTATAATTAAGTTCTGGGATAGATGATGAACAGCCAGATAAAATAATTATTGAAACCGCTATTAGTGGAATAAAGCATTTGGATTTATTCATTTATGCACTTGCACCAATCTGTCTAATTGTAAAAATTAAAATCTAAAATTTTCATACTCTTATCTTAAATAATATGGAATTAAAATTAATTTAAATATTATTGTGATTTTTTTCCGTCTTCAATGATTACCCGTACCAGGTTATCATCCGAATCACGATCCACAAATTTGTGCATGGGGTCAATCCCTGCCTTGATGGGCTTTTGATCTACTTGAACTGTAAAGGTTGTCAACGAATCTGCAATTAACACTTTTTCTAAATAGATCGGAATTTCTTCCATATCTCCATTAACCAGCGTTTCACCCAGGACACCGATCTCCAACCAATCATTGAGTTCTGCATTGGTCTGGTTCCCTAAACTGTCGGAGTAGACTTTTTTCGCTTCCACTTCCATGGTAACCGTAAACGTTCCGTCTCCATTGTCAACTGCTGAAGCTTCTTTCGCTTTGTTCTCGTAAAGTGTGATTTTTTCAAACGTATCGGTAATGAGGTACTGCAAGTCATCCGGTGTATCTTCCCGGATTGTTTTTACAAATTCACCAATATTGGTGTAAGGATTTGATTGATAGCGAAACTTGTCAATGAATCTTCCCAAAGCGCTATTGAACACATCCTTGCCAATGAAATCAGATAGAGTGTACATCATAAGCCCTGCTTTGTTATAATGGATGTAGGGATGATTTTCTGTCTGAACGATAGTGGGCTCAAATTTCTGTTCTGAATATCTCCCCATAAGATACTTATCCAGTTCATATTTCAGAAATTTTCGGAGTTGTTTCTCTCCTTTTTCTTTTTCCAAAAGAGATACAGCAGAATACTCCGCCAATCCTTCACTCAAGAACCCTGATCCTTGAACATTCCCACCAGAAACCTGGTGCGGCCACCACTGGTGTCCCATTTCGTGAGCAGTGACCCAAAATGGCATATCCAAATCTTCCGGGTCATCAGGATCTATATCCATGACAAAACCTATATTTTCAGAAAATGGAATTGTGTTGGGGAAGGATGCTGCATAACTGCCGTACGGAAATTCCAAAATCCTGCATTGCCGATACGGATATGGGCCATATAACTCATTATAATATTCGATGGATTTTTTCATCCCTTCCATAAGTTTATCCACGTTGTAATTATGAGTTCGGTGATGGTACACTTCCAAATTAACCCCATTCCATTCTTCTTGAATCACATCATATCGTGCAGAAACAAAAGCGAAAAGATTGTGAATTTTCTGATCCATTTTATAATGAAAAAATCGACGATCATTTTCTTCCCATTCTTTTTGAATATAACCGGGCGCCATAGCAATCTGATCCATATCAGTGCTCATGATTACTTCAAAATCAACCCAATCAGCATCATCACCAAGAATGCCATGTTTATTACCTTCTTCATCGTCATATTTTGGCATGGGGTCTTGGTTTTCGGAGAGATTATATTTTTTCCGGGTGCGCTTAGAACTTAATTCTCTTCCAGGATTGTAGCCAAACGTAGGAAACAAATCTCCGCTCCAGATCATGGTCCCGTTTTCTACCACAGTCCTATCAACCCCACCGTTGGAAAAACCTGTTCGCATTTTTTCGCCGGAAAATTCCAAAGAAAATTCTTCTCCCGGTTTGATTGAAGGATCAAATACATACATATCCCACCCGTAAGAACTGTCAGTGAAAACTGTCTCATATGGGCGGGACCATTTATAGATAGAATATGGAAAACGACGATTAAAATTGGTATGGATGGTGTCAATCACTGAATCTGTTTTATTCTTCATTTGATATACACCGGAAAATTCAACACGCGCTTCTTTGGGAAATAAATGGACTTCCCCACTCACGCCGGTAATTTTTGGCTTCGGAATACCTTTGAACTTTTTATAGGTCTTCTCGTAGTCTGCAGACCGTTTTTCCCAATAATCCGAGCGGTGATATTCATTCAAAATATTCGTGTTATAAAATATGAAACTGCCCAAGCAAATGAAGACGAGTCCAAATGTGAGCATACCAATTTTAATTTTCGGCGTGAGTCTGTATTTAGCTGTTGCCCATCGTGATTTGAAATCACCCGTCAATCCCCTATTCCAAAATAAATTACTGGCAAAGGCCAACAACACGGCAAATGCTCCCCAATAGAGTTTGTACCATATAAGTCGCCAGATATAGGGCTCGAAACCATTCATATCAGAATACCGTGCACTGGAACCTGAACCAAAATGATAAAGGGTATGGTCCAGCCCGAATTGCCCAGAAAACATTCCAAATAGGAAATAGAGAATCAAAATGAAATGACCTAAATATTTATGGTTTACCACCGTTTGGATTGAAAAAGCTAAAACACACAATAGTGCATAATCGCTCCAATCCAAGAGGAGAAGTTGCTTGAGATAAAGATGAATTTCATAATCATAAAACCCGCGCCAGGTCTGGATTCCAATCCCAATAAACATAAGTACTGGGAGCATGATACCTGGAATTAAGATTAAGGTAATCAATTTTGAGACCATGGAAATCCAGTTCGGGATCGGTAAAGAATCCATGATCTGGTCCGCCTTTAGTTCACGTTCTCGCCAGACGATTTGCCCTGCATAAAAGGTAATCAAGATCAACATAAATAACGCAAAAGACCCACTCAATACGGTCAATACCATATTTGTTAAGGGAAGTGTATCAACACCATACATATTGCCAATGGCTTGCTGGTTCATGAGCAAGAATCCTGCCGCTGTCCCTGCGATAGCTATGAAATATGGATCGCGGTATGCCCGTTTCATTTCGATGAAAACCTGGGTCTTGAATTGGAGCCAAAGTGTGGCCATATTGAACACAGGTTTGGCATGGATAAAACCACCGCCAATAGCCGATTCTTCCACGGTTTCAATTATTTCATCTTTTTTGCGTTTGGATTTTCCGGGCTCGGAATGTTTGAAATCAAATTTCCACAAACCGATGCCCATGAACACACCACCGGCTCCGAGCCAAATTAGCCTGTTTAGTAAAAGCCACTTGCTTACAGGGATAAAATTTGAATTCTGTTCCACAGGCGTCCAATAACGAATAGCATCGCTTACGGCTTCTATTCCAAAAGGATCCATTAAAGCTGCAATCCAGCGTGTTTCTATATCGGATACCAAATTTCCAGCTGTGAGATATCCAAACAGAAGAACAACCGATGCCAGATAAGTCGGTAGCATTCGACGAGTGAGAACAGCCAGCATAAAAAGTAAAGCACCCACCATAAAAATATTGGGAATGACCAATATCATAAATGGATGGAGATACGCGTATAAACTAAACGGACCTATGGCATCCTGATCCAAATAGGGCATTAGAAATCCAAAAAGCATTCCCAATGAAAATCCAGCTTGAATAAATATACTTACAACAAATGCACCGGTAAATCTGCCAATATAATAATCGAATGGTTTTATGGGTTTTGTAAAAAATAATGGATGAGTATTGAATTCGAAATCGCGATACCCTGCATTCCCAAACATTGCTGCAAAAATCAATACACCAATAATGCAGAAAATATTTTGAAGCATTGCGATGACCAAGGGTGCATTCAAATTATTGTTGGCATTTCCTACAATAATTCGGGCACCAGTGAAAGCTCCACCTAAAATATTTACAATCAAAAATGCCAATCCAAAAAAGACGACAAAATAAACCAGAACGGATGTTTTCTTAAATCCTAATTTGAGTTCAAAATTTAAAATATATTTCCACATACTATTCAGATCCGCTAATTGATAGACCATTGATTGTAGCAAAATATAAATCTTCAATCTCCGGATTTACAGACTCAAACCCATTTTGCATAGGTGATTCACTAAATATTCTAACCTGGACTTTCCCCAGATAAAGGCGAGAAGAAATCACATCATTTTCTTTTTCAATTTCCACTAATTCTGATTTTTCAATAAGACCTTTCCATACTTTTTGGTCTAGTTTTTTAATCAATTGGATTGGCTCTCCAACCAAATGGACTTCCCCATTTAGAATAATGGCCATATTATTACAAAGATCACTTACATCATCTACAATATGTGTAGATAAGATCACAATCACATTTTCGCCAATCTCGCTCAAAAGGTTATGAAACCGGTTTCGCTCCATAGGATCCAATCCAGCAGTCGGTTCATCTACAATGATCAATCTTGGATCACCAATGAGTGCCTGCGCAATACCAAAACGTTGTTTCATTCCGCCGGAATAAGTCCCCAGTTTTTGATCTTTTGCTTCCCAAAGGTTTGTTTGATGGAGTAAGGATTCCACCACTTCCTTGCGTTGTTTCGTATCTGTGATTCCCTTCATAACAGCCAAATGGTCCAGAAGATCATTTGCCGATATTTTAGGGTATACACCAAATTCCTGGGGCAAATAACCTAGAATTTCTCGCAATGATTGTTTGTCTTTTGATACATCAATATCACCAACTGTGATGGTTCCTTCATCGCTATCTTGCAAAGCAGCAATGGTTCTCATAAGTGTGGATTTACCTGCACCATTAGGGCCCAGAAGCCCGAACATTCCGTTACCAATTTTTAAACTGACATTTTTTAACGCTTCAACGCCATTTGGGTAAGTTTTTGAGATATTTTGGATAGTTAATTCCATTTTTTTCCTTTGTAATAATTTTGTTTTTTGGTAATACTATTTTTTTATTCTAATGATTGTCTCATATTTTATACTTTTAAAATGCAGATTATTTATTAATCAAGGTTTCAAATCTACCTATCATTTTAGAAACAAAAAACCCCGCTTAGAATCAATAAATCTCCAATCAGGTTATGAGACTCACGCAGTTTCTTCTATTTTAACTGATAACTGAATCCTTCGTT
>Ga0207965_1000587_pt1 | contig 10607 bp, 9 predicted proteins | sample Knorr_S23_td_O2m_FD_185609 | JGI IMG/M metagenome (GOLD analysis project Ga0207965, IMG submission 185609) | Marine microbial communities from Southern Atlantic Ocean transect - Knorr_S23_td_O2min_ad_571m_LV (SPAdes) (version 2) | ecosystem: Environmental > Aquatic > Marine > Oceanic | place...
AAATATTTACGATAACCGCGTTGGCTATCGAACTGCCTGATTCTGAAATGTACAGAAACTTTAGACCCTGAATCGATCCTACCCTCTTCAACTTCGGTAAAATCCATCATCAGTTTCCCACCTCCCTCAAATTGCACCATGCCAAAATAAGCGGGCGGACTCCAGTCGAATGTAAGGCGATCAGCAGTCCAGGTCATCACCTCTCCTGCCTTGTCAGCAAAGCTGTAATCGTCCTGACTTTCTAGCGCATTACATTCAGGGTTAACGCAATACTTTTCTCGCGGTATTTGAACTGTTCCACACTCACGGCATTTACCACCAATAAACCCGGTAAGCAAATCCTTACGCCTGTTATAGCCGGATAGATATGTTTGCTTATCTGCCTCACCACGCTTGCCAATATCTCTTTCGATCAAGTTGTTAAAGCTTAGAAATTTATTGTAATTCGTTTCTTCTCGCCGCGCCTCTATAGCACTGGCTACTCCATTTGCGGGTTTATAACTTTTTAAGGCATCAGTTGCACGTAACAGAACGGCATCACAGCCTTGACCGAAACCCACAATAAGTATCAAGTCCCCCGGATGAGCAGTTTCCAGCGCCTTAGCAAGCAATAGGACAGATTGAGCAACACCGGCCACACCTACGCTGTTAATTTGGTTATCTACGACTGCATTGCTATCGATCCCAATTTTTCTAGCTAGTCCCTTCGGAGTACGTGCCTGATCTGTAGGCATTATGAAATGTCTTATGTCTTCTGCCGGAACTGAACACCGGTCTAGTAGAGCGCCCGTAACCGTTGGCACGATTTTCATGAAACCCTCATCACGTATCCAGCGTTCTTCCCAACCATAATCAAAAGCGGCTTCTTCACCACGATAGTGGTCGACAAAATCTACAGCTAATGTTTCTACACCCAGTACTTCAGCAATCACGTTTTCCGAACCTATCGCAACTGCTGCCGCAGCGTCTCCCCACAACATCTCGGCTCTTGATCCGGCTTTGGTGCGGCGATGTTCCGACGCGACTAATATTCCATTAACAGCATGTTTGCTCTCCAGTAGGGAGACAAGAGCCGAAGTTGCAGCGCGCTGAGAACCTCCAATGTCCATGGTGCGTAGTTGTTTTTCTAGGCTCAAGGCTTCGCAAACTAATACGGAACTCTGGCGATCGCGAAACGGAAAGGTTGTCGAAGCAAGATACAAAGTGTCAACAGTTTTATCCTTCATGGATTTAATACAGGCACTAACTGCCTCGACCGCCATGGTGATAGTATCTTCGTCCCAATTACATATACTGCGTTCACCTTCACTCAAGGATTTGAGGTTGGCATCAAACCAGACGTTAGCCTCGGCAATTGCTTTCTTGCTCAATCGGCCTCTCGGTATATAAGCACCAAAAGCGGTAATTCCATTCATACCAAACCCTTTAAAATTGATTCCTTTATGTTTCGATCTTCAAATACTTCTTCCGATTACTAGCTTCATGATTTCCGATGAACCACCGTATATTCTGCGGACCCGAGAGTCGACAAACAGACGGGAAATGGGATATTCACTCATATAACCATAGCCCCCAAAGAACTGCAGACAATCATCCACAATCTTGTTTCCTGTTTCAGTCGTCCAGAGCTTTGCCATTGCCCCTTCTTCTGGCGTCAGCGTCCCTTCATTGATCTTGCTAAGGCACTGGTCCAAGTAGGCCCAACCAACCGCTAGGCTAGTTTTAATCTCGGCAAGTTTGAACTGCGTATTCTGGAACTCAAAGATTGTATTACCGAAAGCTTTCCGCTCTTTCACATAATCTCTAGCTAATTCGTAGGCTCGCTGTGCCTCAGCTAAGGCACGACAAGCGATTGTCATTCGCTCTCGCGGTAATTCATTCATTAGCACAGCAAAGCCACCACCTTCATTACCGAGCAAATTCGAAGCAGGCACTCGGACATCACTGAAAAATAACTCCGAAGTATCAGCTGCCTTCTGACCAATTTTTTCAAGATTTCGTCCGCGTTGAAATCCTTCTCTGTCACTTTCTACAATGATAAGGCTGATGCCTTTAGCTCCCAGTGACTGATCTGTGGAACAAACCAATAATACAAAGTCACAGCTCTGACCATTTGTGATAAATGTCTTCTGTCCATTGATAACATAATGCTCTCCTTCTCTGACTGCGGTGGTGCGCACCGCCTTGAGATCACTACCACAACCCGGTTCGGTCATTCCTATGGATGGGATAGCCTGACCGGCAACCATTTTTGGTAACCAGTACTTTTTCTGCTCTTCAGTGCCACTATGTAAAATGTAGTAGGAAACAATATCGGAAGAGACTGAAAAGCCCACACTGGCCCCACCAATGGCGTAACCCACTTCCTCGGACAAGACCATATTGTAAAGAAAATCTGCACCGGGCCCACCATACTCCTCCGGAATTCCACAACAATGAAATCCTTTTTCACCAGCTTTCAGCCAAAATTCCCTAGGAAGCACTCCATCCTTTTCCCACCGCCCGATATTAGGTTCTAATTCCTCGCGGAAGAAACGCCTGGCGTTGCTGCGAAACAGCTCGTGATTTGTATCGTAGACGGCCCGATCGTGCACGTGGAGAATCCCCCGCTGTAAGCGTTGCTTGTTCAAATAAGGTGGTGATTCTATTCGAATTATAGTGCAATTGCGATTAGCCACAGTTAGCCATTGCACAATTAAATGTTTCTTATTACCAAAGTTTGAGATCCCATGCTGCTAGCAAGCTGAGAGGCAAAATCTGTACATTCTCTCCAAAAGAACTAAATTATGACCCGAAAGACACACACGGACAGCTCACGAAAACAAAGACTTTTTGTGGGAATTAAATTTACTCTTTACGAAGAGATTCAGCCCGCAATAATCGATGTTGCGCGCACGCTCACCGATAACAAAGTCAAGTTCAGAATGTCTCCACCTCAAAACCTCCACCTCACTCTCAAATTTTTGGGATCCGTACTAGAATCTGATCTGAGGAAAATCGATTCCATCGTTTCTCATACAGCAACTCGGCACCATGCTATGGAACTACATTGCGCTGGTATTGGATTTTTTAAAAACTCCATTTGGGTTGGGATTAAAGACAATTCACTTTTAACAGCCCTCACATTGGAACTCGACCAAGCATTTGTTCCCCTTGGAATCTACACGGAGCGGAAAGCCCGTGTTCCTCATGTAACCGTGGCGCGATTCGGCACAGGTGCCAAAATCGTTCTGGCGCCTTTCAGGGAAAAATATTTTAGCCGAGACTGGGGGCTTATACCGGTACGCGAAATGATTCTCTACAAGTCTGAAACTCTTGAAGAAGGTGCCAAGTATTCTATTATAAACAGCTATAAGCTTGGCCAATAAAACTAATCTAGTTGCCGATTAATGCGTTTAACTACACGTCAGCTACATTTTTTTAATGACGGATACTATTTTTACTATTAATTAGAGCATTAAGAACATGATCCTCCCACTGTCCATTTATGAGTAAGTATCTTTTCGCGTAGCCCTCGCGTTCGAATCCCAGAGTCTTGAGGAGATTAGCAGATCGCTCATTTGTCGGCATATGATTTGCAACAATGCGGTGCAGCTTGATCTCATTAAATGCATAGTGGATGGCGTGGGAGACTACTTGCTTCATATAACCGCGGCCCTCGTAAGACTTCGCGACGGAATAACCCATATAGCAAGTCTGAAATACACCTCTTACGATATTACTAAGTGAGCAACTACCAATTACATGAGATTCTTCCTGGTCGGTGCCAATAAAATGAACAGACAAGCCAGTTTCAAACTCAACCTCTTGCTCTTCCAGTCGCCGCTTCCAGGAACCCACTGAATGGTGACCTTTGGATACTGCGGGGCTCCATTTTTTTAGGTGTGATTCGTTAGCTGTGAAGTAGTTCGCAAGAATTTTCTCATGGCCCATCTGAGTTCTTATTATTTTCATAGATGCAATATGGGCTAGCTAGTTAATAAAATATTCAGAGAGAAGCGCAATAACTTTGGGTAAGTGGCACTACCGGCGGTCGGTGATAGCGGCATCAACCATGTTGGAGAAGTTTTCCCTAAAGCCACCGCCACTGGAAGGGGAAACCTGAGCCATTATAACAATGACTGTTCCCTGCACAGGATCAATGAAGTAGCGAGTACCAGCCGATCCGTCCCACCAGATAGTACCGGTAGAAACAGAAAAATTATAATCCTTATTATCCAGGACGAGGTTGAAGCCTCCCAATGTCCATCCAGAACCCTGCCAATAACCCGTGTCACCAATGGGCATCGCTTGGTCGGGTACAGCATTCTTATATATCAATGCGACAGTTTCCTCCTGAAGAATCTGGTCGCCATTGAACAACCCTCCCTCAAGAATCATCTGAGAAAAACGCATGAAGTCCATAACAGATGAAAGTAACCCTACACCGCCTTCCATTAATCGAGGCCGCATGGTGTAAGGAATAGTTTCAATTTGATAAGAGAGCAAGCGGCCATCGACCGGTCGATAAACTACTGACAACCGATCTAGATCCTCTTTCGGCGCCCAGAACATAGTACTGTCCATTCCCAAGGGATTGAGCAGATGCTCCTGCAGATATTCCTCAAAGAGCTGCCCAGACCAAACTTCAACCAGTTTCCCAAGAATAGTGGCGTGTATACCGTACCTAAACTGCGTTCCCGGATCATGAAAAAGAGGGACACGTGCTGCGTTAGTGACCATCTCGCTAAGGGTAATGTTTTTATCTCTGACATTATTCTCTCTATAAAGCCTTGAACTTCTGCTACCTAACCCCGAAGTATGAGTTAGAAGATGAGCAACCGTAATGTCGCCTATCCGGTTCCTCACCTGTTTTAGATCTGTGCTGCTGGGGTCACGTAAGACTTTCTGATCTTCAAACTCAGGCAAATATTGTTTGATGGGGTCATCGAATTTAAATTTCCCTTGCTCGTACAACATAAGTACAGCTGCACTAGTGATCTGACGAGTCATGGAATAGGTACGGAAAAGCGCATCGGAGGGCATAGGGATGCCATTTTCAAGATCCAGGTAACCCAACGCCTCGAAGTAAACAATATTTCCGTCTCTCGCAACCGCAGCTACTACTCCGGCGATATCACCATCATCAATATGTTGCTGGAGGCGTTCAGTTGCAACATTGAGGGCAACATCCGACATGCCAGCACTCTCAGCTGGAACCACTCTTACCTGCTGTGGATACCCTGGGCTACTGCAAAGCACACTTAGAATTATTGCTGACAAATGCCCAAGTATTTTTTTCATTATCAAAATGCCGGTATTAAAACTTCTTTCCAGTCATAAGCTGTATCTGCCAGACCAATGAAGAACGGATTGAGAATGTCGTCTTTCTGGTTATAGCGCAATGGCCGAAATTCAGTATCGCAGATTTCTCCACCCGCTGCACAAAGCACGGCATGTGCTGCCGCTGTATCCCATTCACTAGTTGGAGCAAGCCTGGGATAGATGTCTGCCTTTCCTTCAGCCAAAAGGCAAATTTTCAGAGAGCTGCCCATACTGACTACTTCTGCTCGATTAAGCTCAGCTTCAATTGCTGCCATTACTCGGTCAAGCGACTTCCCTTGATGGCTTCTACTGGCGACTACTTTTATAACTCGAGTGTTGTCCAGCGACTTGCACTGGATTGATTGGTACGCACCCGCGCGCGATACACGCCAGGCTCCAGTGCGAGTTCTGCCGAGATAAGTCACTCCGCTCACCGGGACATGCACCACGCCAGTTTCCGCTATTCCATTATGAATTAGAGCAATATTGACGGTAAATTCACCATTACGTTTTATGAACTCCTTGGTACCATCCAGCGGATCTACCAGCCAATAGCGATCCCACTGTGAACGCACCGACCAGTCAGTTGGTTCGGACTCCTCAGAAAGAATGGGAACCCCTGGAGTCAATAACGCCAATCTATCTACAATAAGTCTATGGGCCCGACGGTCTGCTTCGGTCAATGGCGAATTATCGTCTTTAAGCGTAACGTTTATTACTTCTTCCTGATTGTAAACAGCCAATATCTCCTGGCCAGCGGCCACCGCTATTTCCTTTAAGGCTTCGAGTTGTCTGTCTGCTTGCATTGATCTTCCTGTCGAATAGGATTTTAATTGGTTCTAATTGAATAAACCCAACCTGTGGCATGTTGCATTACAGACAGTAACTTGCCAAGTGAAAATTATGGAGGGATCAATGCCGCCCTGGTCGCTTGTCGACACAATAATGTTCGACATGGATGGTACCTTGCTGGACCTGCACTTTGATAACTACTTCTGGCTCACTTTGGTTCCCAAGGTATATAGCCAGGAACATGGCGTTTCTGAACAGACGGCTCAGGCTATACTCCACAAAAAGTATGCGGAAACGCATGGCACACTTAATTGGTACTGCCTGGACTACTGGGAAGCAGAATTGAGGCTCAATATCACCGAACTGAAAACCACAATCAAACACAAGATATGCTCCAGACCTAATGTAGAAAAGCTATTGAAGGAATTACAGATCAACAACAAGCGGCTTTTGCTGATTACCAATGCACACCCTTCTAGCCTAGCAATTAAAATGAAACATACCGGCATCGGGAAATACTTTCATAAACATATCAGTTCTCACACATTAAAGCTGGCAAAGGAAAATCATGGTTTCTGGAAAACTCTGCAGGAAATAGAACCTTACAAACCGGAACGCTCTTTATTGTTTGATGATTCACTGCCAGTCCTGCGACAAGCAAAAAGAGAAGGTATTAAGTATCTCTACGGGATTAAGCAACCAGACAGCCAGAAAGCCTCTCTTCCACCTGCCGAGTTTCCACAAATAGGGGATTTCAAGGACATTATGCCTCCTCGTATGATTAGCGAGTAACCGAAACAAATGGCTGCGAAGAAAGTGAATAAGAGTGATGAACCAAGGATTAAAGCCCGCCTGGACAAATGGCTGTGGGCGGCACGCTTATACAAGACACGGGCTATTGCAAAACAAGCTGTAGAGGGTGGCAAGGTGTATTGTGAAGGATTACGCGCCAAACCAAGTAAGGAAATAGAAGAAGGCATGAAATTGGAATTGAGGACAAAATTTGATGAGAAAGCCATTATCGTGAAAGCCTTGTCAGAAAAACGTCTCGGTGCGCCGGAGGCTAAATTGCTATACGAAGAAACCCCAGAGAGTGTTTCCAGTCGTGCACGTTTAGCCGAGCAACGCAAAGCACAGCCAAAATACTGGCCCATACCGACAAAACCTACCAAAAAGCAACGACGCATACTTAATCGCTTCAAACAGCGGGAAGCACGCTAAGCCTGGAGGGGCGTTAGCGCTCAAAGTTAATATTTGTCATAATGCGTCACCGGCAACCCAGCTAGACAGTGCCACCCAAATACAACTGCGCCTTACAAAGAAAGCAACGCAAGTCGGAAAGGCAGGGATTCAGGAATCTGAATAACCAGGAGTAAGTTTGGCCAAGCAATTCGTTGAGTGCCTGCAGCGTTATAAGTTACCTGAATTTAGTGCCGAGTGGGGAGCTATAAAACGCGGCATCGAAAAGGAAAACTTGCGCGTCTCTCCTGAAGGCCACATCTCTCTTACCAGTCATCCAAGGGCCCTAGGTTCAGCCCTCACCAATCCCTACATAACCACCGATTTTTCCGAGGCACTGTTGGAATTCATTACACCTGCCTCCCCGGATATCGCTGAGTGTCTCAAGGTGCTAGAGAACATTCACCGCTTCACCCTGCAGAACCTAGAAAATGATGAAATGTTCTGGGTGAGCAGTATGCCTTCCCTGCTGAATGCTGAAGCTGATATTCCGATCGCTCAGTATGGTGTTTCCAATATCGGCAAACTAAAAACACTTTATCGTCAAGGCCTGAACCATCGCTACGGCAATTTAATGCAGATCGTCGCGGGATTGCACTATAACTTCTCGATGCCGGAATGTTTCTGGGAACCTTACCAAGCGATGTGTAAACATCAAGGGAAACTGCAACATTTTCGAACAGAAAAATATTTGCATTTGATTCGAAATTTCCATCGCTATTCTTGGTTGCTAATCTACCTGTTTGGTGCTTCACCGGCTGCCTGTAAAAGCTTTGTTGACGGCCGCGAACACAGCTTGAAAAAATTTGATGAATACAGCTTGTACTTACCTTACGCGACCTGCTTGAGGATGAGTAGCCTCGGATACAAAAGTGATGCACAGAAATCATTATTCGTCTGCTACAACGAGCTGGAAACATACGTGAACTGCCTACATAAGGCCATGCACACACCTTATCCAAAGTACGAGGCAATTGGGCAAAAAGAAGAAGACAACTACTTGCAAATGAATACCAGCCTGTTGCAGTTGGAGAACGAGTTTTACAGCACCATTAGGCCAAAACGAAATGTAAAGAGCGGTGAGCGACCGCTTCAAGCCCTCACCGATAACGGCATAGAGTACGTGGAAGTGCGAGCTCTAGACCTAAACCCCTACGCGCCACTTGGCATTGATGCTGAACAAATAAGGTTTCTCGACATATTCCTACTGCATTGCTTACTGGCTGAGAGTGCGTTATGTAATGAACGTGAATTTTTTGAGGTCGCTAGTAATCTCACAAAGGTGGTTGAACATGGAAGAGATCCACATTTGGTACTAAACTTGGAGTCGTCACCCATCTCGAAGAAAGACTGGGCGAACCAATTGATGGATGACTTTGTTCACAGCGCTACGATACTGGATCATATTAACGGCGGGGATATGTACACGCACAGTCTTAATAACCAGATCCGCAAAATTGAGAATCCTGAACTGACCCCTTCGGGCCGTATGATTTCCGAGATGAAAGAGGGTCAGTTATCCTTCTTTGAGTTCTCCATGCAGCAGAGCAGAATTCATAGAAACTTCCTTTCGGATGGCGGATTGGATAAAGAGGCAAACAGGCATATGCAGGAAACCAGCATGTACTCCACAGAAAAACAAAAAAGAATTGAATCAGCCGATACACTAAATTTCGATGAGTTCTTAGAACAATGGAACAAATTTTAACCCTAATGCTGACACCCTACTCACGAATATCCTGCCTAGTGTAAAATATCACGCCAGTGTAGAAAGCATAGAAATAGGAGTAAATGATGGCTGTAACAATTCCCGAAAACCGTATTATAAACATCGGCGTTTTTCTTATCTGTATGACCACTATCGGGATCGTACTGTACATGGAACACGTCATGTTTCTTTCACCCTGTGGGCTTTGTATCACGCAGCGCGTATTCGTTATTATGTGTGGCCTGGCGTGCTTAGGCTCTGCTATTCACAATCCTAGCATCAAGGGCCAGAAGCTTTATGCCTTTGGCGCTGCTTCCATGTGTATTTTCGGGAGTTATTTTGCAATCCGGCAGATCTGGTTACAGAATCTACCACTAGACCTAGTTCCAGCATGTGGCCCAGGTCTAACCTACATCTACGAAAACTTCCCTTTTATCGAAATGCTCAACTTTCTATTGAAAGGCGATGGTAACTGCGCCGAGGTTCAGTTTCGACTGTTCGGTTTGCTTTCGATCCCTGAAATGGCAATGGTAGCCTTTGTTGGGCTTTTCAGTACCTGCATGTACATGGCATTCCGCCATCAACCAAGCACAAACTAGTTACCAAAGCTGGCACATTTGCCCAAATATTTAGCTTTTGTTCTTGACACTTGTTCTATCTTTTTTCATTGACACCTGTTTAGAGGCTCTTTGCCACCGGAAATATTTTTCCATTAAAGTGAAATATTTTTCTGGTAATCGTGCGCTTCGCCAAGCATTAGCGGCAAATTTATTGCCTTCAAGAAGAGTCGGATAGATATGTGTAACCGCTGCTATCTTTTTTAGGCCCATCCCATGGGTCATAGCAAACGTGAATTCTCCAATCAGCTCCCCTGCATGATGCCCAACAATGGTTACACCCAAGATTTTATCTTTCCCAGGAATCGTCAATACCTTGATAAAGCCATGGGCTTCGCCATCTACTAGGGAACGATCATGCTGCTCCATATTGTAGCGTGTGATCTCGTAAGCAGTATTCTGCTCTTTCGCCTCTTGCTCACTCAACCCAACCCTGGCAACCTCAGGATCGGTAAACGTTGCCCACGGTACCACATTATATTTCGCGCGAGATAACCACAATGAGCCAGTCAATGCGTTCAACGCAGCAAACCATGCTTGAAAGGATGCCATATGCGTAAACTGATACAACGTAGCCACATCACCACAAGCGTAGATATTAGGGTAGGCCGTTCGCATGGCGTTATCTACCTGCACACCTCCTTGTGGGGTAAGTGGCACCCCCAGCTCCTCCAATCCGAAACCTTCCACGTTTGGTTTGCGCCCAATTGCCAGTAGCACGTTATCGAAGTAGACCCGCTTCTCTTCTTGCTGGTGCCGGATTTTTATGAACAATTGACCGCCGTCTTTGCCGAAACTATCCAATTGGCAACCTGTGATCACTTTTATTCCGTCCCCTATGAATTTATCCATAACAGCCTGGGAAACTTCAGGATCTTCTCTCGGTAGCAGTCTCGATGCCATGTCTACCTGAGTAACCTCGGAACCAAGGTTATGAAATGCTTGGG
>Ga0207965_1000589_pt1 | contig 10594 bp, 8 predicted proteins | sample Knorr_S23_td_O2m_FD_185609 | JGI IMG/M metagenome (GOLD analysis project Ga0207965, IMG submission 185609) | Marine microbial communities from Southern Atlantic Ocean transect - Knorr_S23_td_O2min_ad_571m_LV (SPAdes) (version 2) | ecosystem: Environmental > Aquatic > Marine > Oceanic | place...
GATTAGCTCTTATTATTGCAATTGATAGACCTCTTGATATGTGTAGAACTATTGTTAATGTAACTGGTGATGCAACCGTAGCAAGCATTGTAGCCTATACAGAAGGAGAAAATGTAAAATTTAATGAAGATGAGTAAAAACATTAATATTTATTTAGAAGCAAATCCTAATCCAAATTCTTTAAAATTTGTAACAGATAGGATTTTAATTGATGGTGGAATTATTAAAGATTATCCTGATGTTGAAAGCGCAATAGACTCTCCATTAGCAATATCTTTATTTGAATTCAAATACATCAAAAGAGTTTTTATAATGAGTAATTTTATAACATTAACAAAAAATGAAGATATAAGCTGGGATGATATTAAAATAGAGTTAAAAGATTTTATAAAAAAATATATTGAAGAAGAAAAAACAATACTTAATAAAAGTATCACTGAAGATAATAGTTCTCCAAATGGAGATGTAGATAAAAAAATAATTGAAGTATTAGAAGAATATATTAAACCAGCTGTAGAGCAAGATGGTGGAGCTATACAATTTGAATCATACAATAATGGTATAGTCAAAGTATCCTTACAGGGAGCTTGTAGTGGATGTCCTTCTTCCATGATCACATTAAAAGCTGGCATAGAAAAACTTTTAAAGAGATTTATACCAGAAGTTAATGAGGTTGTTGCCCAAGAAGTTTAATATAATTTAACTGACCACTTTGTTAATCCGTCTGGTTCATCTTTTATTTCAATACCTAACTCAAAAATTTCATTTCTAATTTCATCAGAAAGTTTATAATTTTTTTCTTTTCTAGCTTTATTCCTCTTATTTATAAGTTTTTCTAAATGTGTAATTGAAATATTTTTATTTTTTAAAAGAAGAAAATTTAATTCAGATAAAAATTCTGATGAATTTTCATTAAATAATCCCAAAATTTTTCCATACTTCTTAATAAAAGAAAGAAATGAAAGAGAAATATATTTGAGTTCAGGTGTTATTTTTTTATTTACAGCAAGTAGATTAAATCTTCTAATAAAATCAAAAATAATTGAGAAAAAACCAGGAGTATTAAAATCATTATTCATGAATTCACATATTTTTTCTTCACATCTATGAACAAAATTCTTAAAATCAAGATTTTCTTTTTGATTCTTTTGTTTAACAATTATTGAGTCGGCTAAATTTATTGAAGAATATATCTTTATAAGATTAGTAATTGAATTATTAATTTGAGATTCATTAAAATTCAAAACAGATCTATAATGTACACTTAAAATCAAAATCTTTAATATTTCAGAATTATAATCAGCAATAAAATCTCTTGCTTTTATAATGTTTCCAAGTGATTTTGACATTTTTTGATTATCAAAATTTATTAAATTATTGTGAACCCAAAAATTAGAAAAACTAGTTTTAAACCTAGATTCTGATTGTGCAATTTCATTTTCATGATGAGGAAATAAAAGATCTATCCCACCACCATGAATATCAATATTACTTCCTAATAATTTACTAGACATGGCTGAACACTCAATATGCCAACCAGGTCTACCGTAACCCCATGGAGATTCCCAACCTGGATCATCTCCATTAGAAGGTTTCCATAAAACAAAATCTAGAGGATTTTTCTTATTATCATTAATTTTTACTCTATGACCTACCAATAAATCATCAACATTTTTTCGAGAAAGTTTTCCATAATTATCAAATTTCTTAATAGAAAAAAATACATGCCCATTATTATAATAAGCAAAATGATTATCAATTAATTCTGAAATAAAAATAATAATGTCATCAATATAATCTGTACATTTTGGAGTAAAACTAGGTTTAGGAATTTTAAGTGATGCATAATCTTTTTCAAACTCAACTATATATTTTTGAGAAATAATTTTAGCATCTAATTTTTCAAATTTTGCTTTATCAATAATTTTATCATCTATATCAGTATAATTATAAACGTATTTTACTTTATATTTTAAATGTTCTAACCAATTTCTTACCAAATTAAAAAAAATAGGTCCTCTAAAATTTCCTATATGTAATAAGCTATAAACAGTTGGTCCACAAACATACATTGATACGTTTCCTTTTTTATTCGTATAAAAAACTTCTTTTTCTTTAGAAAGAGAGTTAAAAAGTTTAAGATTTTTATTCATAGTAAATTTATAAGCTTTTTCTATTCAAAATTTGTGATATGTATAAAAAAAGTTAAGTTTGCGTACTAATTTAAATGGAAGCGGGGACATTTGTCCCCATTTTTTTTGAAAAAAAATTATGGATACAAAAATATTAATACAATCATTCACAGAATTTGCTAAACAAAAAAATGTTGATAGACCAACTATGATAAGAATCTTGCAAGATGTTTTTCGTGCAATGATCAAAAAAAAATATGAAAATGACGAAAATTTTGATATCGTCATCAATGCTGATAAAGGAGATTTAGAAATAATGAGGTTTAGAGAAGTAGTTGATGATAACTCTGAAGACATATGGGATTTTGACAAAATAGCTATTTCTGATGCAAAAAAAATTGAAGAAGATTTTATTGTAGGCGATGAAGTTGCTGAAGAAATTAAAATTGAAGACTTTGGAAGAAGAGCTGTAATTCTTGCCAAACAAACTCTTATTCAAAGAGTAAAAGACTTAGAAAAAGAAATTATTATAAGTAAATACGATGACCTTATTGGAGAAATAATTACTGGAGAAATATATCAAATTTTAAGTCGAGAAGTATTATTAGTCGACATAGAAGGCAATGAGATATCATTACCTAGATCTGAACAAATACCAAAAGATAGATATCGTAAAGGAGACTCATTAAGAGGCATTATATTAAGTGTAGAAATGTTTAGAGGAAACCCAAAAATTACACTTTCTAGAACAAATCCAAAATTTTTAGAAAAATTATTTGAAAAAGAAGTTCCTGAAATTTTTGATGGATTAATTACAATAAAAAAAATTGTTAGAGAACCGGGTGAAAGAGCAAAAATTTGTGTAGAATCTTATGATGATAGAATAGATCCTGTGGGCGCATGTGTGGGAATGAATGGATCTAGAATACATTCAATTGTTAGAGAATTACAAAATGAAAATATTGATGTAATCAATTTCACAGATAATACAGATCTATATATTACACGAGCTCTAAGTCCAGCAAAAATAACAAGCTTAAAAATAGAGAAAGAAAATAAAAGGGTTTCTGTTTATTTAAAGCCTGATCAAGTTTCATTAGCAATTGGAAAAGGAGGACAGAACATTAAATTAGCAAGCAGACTTTTAGATTTAGAAATTGATGTTTTTAGAGAACTAGATGGACTTCAAGAGGAAGATGTAGATTTAGAAGAATTTTCTGATGAAATTGAAGGTTGGATAATAGATGAATTGAAAAGAATAGGTCTAGATACTGCTAAAGCAGTTCTTAATATAGAAAAAGATGATTTATTAAAAAGATCAGATTTAGAAGAAGAAACTGTAGATAATGTTAGAGCAACTCTTAAAAAAGAATTTGAATAAAATATGATTGAAAATAGAACACTGAGATTAGGTCAAATAGCTAGAAAATTAAATGTTGGTAGAAATACTATAATAAATTTTCTAAAAGAAAAAGGATATAATATTGACTCTAATCCTAACGCAAAAATTAATAGTGAACAATATACATTACTTGAAAATGCATTTGAAGATTCTGCCGTTGAAAAAAAAGTTGCATCAAATATCAAAATAGGAATAGAAGAAAAACTTCAAATAGTAAAGGAAAAACCTAAAGTAGAAGAAAAACCTAAAGTAGAAGAAAAACCTAAAGTAGAAGAAAAGAAAGATATTAAAATCGTAGATAAAATAGATCTTAAAGATTCATCTAGAAAAAAAGTGGCTTCTTCTGATCAATCTAAGAAGAAAAGAAGACCTAGAAAAAGAATAATACCAAACAAAAAAAAGACAAAAACTCAGGATATAAAAAGAACAGATAAAGATACATCCGAACAAAAAAATAAAGAAATACAAGAAAAAATAAAATCAACTCTAGCAAAATTATCTAAAACAGGCGAAACAGACACAAAAAGATCTAAGTATAGAAAAGAAAAAAGATCACAACATGCCGAGGCTATAGAAGAAGAAAAGGTAAAACAAGAAAAAGAATCTAAAGTTTTAAAAGTTACAGAATATATATCAGCAAATGATTTAGCTAAACTTATGGATGTTTCAGCAAATGATGTAATTGCAAAATATTTAGAAATAGGAATGTTTATTTCGATAAATCAAAGACTTGATGCCGAAACAATAAATATTATAACTGAAGAATTTGGTTTTAAAGTTGAATTTACTACATCAGATGATAATGAAATATTAATAATAGAAACTCCTGATGATGAAAAAGATTTAGAGACAAGAGCTCCAATTGTAACTATAATGGGACATGTTGATCATGGTAAAACATCATTACTTGACTACATAAGAGATTCAAACGTAACCAAAGATGAAGCGGGTGGAATAACACAGCATATTGGTGCATATGATGTTAAAACTAAAGATGGTCAAAGAATTGCATTTTTAGATACTCCAGGACACGAAGCATTTACTGCTATGAGAGCACGAGGCGCAAAAATTACTGATATTGTGATTATTGTAATTGCAGCTGACTCCACTGTTATGCCTCAAACAAAAGAAGCAATTAATCATAGTAAAGTTGCAGAAGTACCAATCGTTTTTGCTATCAATAAAATTGATACTCCAAATGCAAACGCAAATAAAGTAAAAGAAGACTTATCTAAAATAGATGTTCTTGTTGAGGACTGGGGAGGAAAATATCAATGTCAAGAAATCTCTGCAAAAACTGGAAAAGGAATTGATGAATTACTTGAAAAAGTACTTCTCGAAGCTGAACTGTTAGAACTTAAAGCGAATCCAAATAAAAAGGGAGTTGGGACAATCATAGAATCTGAACTTGATAAAGGTAGAGGATATTTAACTACTTTAATGGTACAAGCTGGTACACTAAAAAAAGGAGATATAGTTTTAGCTGGCTCTCAATACGGAAAAATAAAAGCTTTATTTGATTACAGAAGTAATGAAAAACAAGAAGTTGGTCCTTCAACACCAATTTTAATGTTAGGACTTAAAGGTGCACCTCAAGCAGGAGATTTTTTTAAGGTTTTTGATACAGATAAAGAAGCTAGAGAAATTGCAAACAAAAGAGAACAATTAATAAGAGAACAAAAATTAAGAACAAAAAAACATGTTACACTTGATGAAATTGGTAGAAGATTAGCATTAGGAAATTTTAAAGAATTAAATATAGTATTAAAAGGAGATGTCGATGGTTCAATTGAGGCTTTATCTGATTCTATGGAAAAACTTTCAACAAATGAAATATCTGTAAATATTATTCATAGAGGAGTAGGACAAATAACAGAATCTGATGTATTGTTAGCATCAGCTTCTGACGCAATAATTATAGGATTTCAAGTTAGGCCTTCGGTAAATGCTAGAAAGCTTGCTGAAAAAGAAGGGATTGATATAAGAATGTATTCTATAATTTATGAAGCCATCAATGAAATAAAAAGTGCAATGGAAGGATTGTTAAAACCAACTGAAGAAGAAAATGTTCTTGGTAATATTGAAGTTAGAGAAATCTATAAAATTTCAAAAGTTGGAACAATTGCTGGATGTTATGTTACAAATGGAAAAATTATCAGAAAGAATGAAATTAGGTTAATTAGAGATGGAATTGTTATATTCACTGGTAAAATAAAACAACTTAAAAGATTTAAAGAAGATATTAATGAGGTAAAAAACGGATATGAATGTGGTTTAAGTATAGAAGACTATAATGATATCAAGGTTGGTGATAATATTGAATCCTTTGAAATTAAAGAAATAAAAAGAAAACTTTAAAATCTATATAATGGTTAAAAAAGAAAAAAATAGGTATTCAAAAAAAGAATTAATTGGTTTTGAAAAATTAATTAATGAAAAAATTGATATAGCACAAAAAGAGCTTGATTTTATAAAAGAATCTCTTCTAAGAAAACACTTATCTGGAACCGATTCTACTCAAGGAGCATTAAAAACATTAGAAGATGGAGCTGATACAATGGAAAAAGAAAGTCTTAGTCAACTTGCAGGAAGACAACAAAAATTTATTTCAAATTTAGAAAAAGCTTTAATCAGAATAAAAAATGGAACGTATGGAATTTGTAAAGACACTGGAAAATTAATAGATAAAAATCGCTTAAAAGCTGTCCCCCATGCAACACAAACCATTGAAGCTAAACTTAACAGAGGATAAAATTGAGTGAACTTGAGTCAAATATAGAAGCATTAATATTTTGCTCCCCAAAACCAATTAAAATTGATGATATTCAAAAAACTTTTTTTGAATACGATAAAAAAAAATATGAATTTGAAAGCATTCAATCTGCAATTCAAAACCTTACAAATAAATACCAACATAATAACTATGCAATAGAAATAATTGAGTCAGGTGGTGGGTTTCAGTTCTTTACAAAAAATAAATTTTCCAGACTAAATGAAATATTATTAAAACAACAATCTAAAAGAAGACTTTCCATATCTGCATTAGAGACTTTATCTATAATTGCATACAAACAGCCTGTCACTAAATCTGATGTTGAAAAAATCAGAGGAGTAAATTGTGATTATACTATTCAAAAATTATTAGATAAAGAATTAATTGAAATTAGTGGAAAGTCTGAAAAAGTAGGGAGACCATTAATTTATAATACCAGTGAAAAATTTATGGATTATTTTGGAATAAATAATTTAAATCAACTACCTACTTTAAAAGATTTTCGGAAAGAAGAAAATACCATTGGAAATGAACAAGAACTCTGATGGAGAAACCATTCGATTAAATAAATTTATAGCACAATCTGGATTATGTTCAAGAAGAGAAGCTGATAATTTAATATTAAAAGGACAAGTATCTGTTAATAATAAAACCATAAAAAAAATGGGGGTCATAATTAAAAAAACAGATAAAGTAAAAGTTGATAATAAAAATATCTCACCAGAAAAAAAAATTTACATACTCCTAAATAAACCCAAAGATTATATTACAACAAATAAAGATACTCACAACAGAAAAATTGTAATTGATTTAATTAAAAATGTAAAAGAAAGAATTTTTCCTATCGGAAGATTAGATAGAAAAACAACTGGACTTCTTCTATTAACAAATGATGGAGAATTATCAAAAAAATTAATGCATCCATCACACAAAATAAAAAAAATCTATAGCCTTCAAATAAATAAACCAATAACTAAAAATGATTTTAATAAACTTAAAGAAGGAATAATAATAGATAATGAAAAAATTCATATCAATAAAATCAATACATTAAATAATAGAAAAGAACTTGGAATTGAAATCCATATGGGTAAAAATAGAATTATAAGAAAATTATTTGAAAGTTTAGATTACAAAATAATTAAGTTAGATAGAGTTATGTTTGGTCCACTTACAAAAAGGAATCTCCCAAGAGGTAAATGGAAATTTCTAGATCAAAAAGAATTAAGATTATTAAAAAATTTTACTAAATAGATTTAGATGTAGTTTCTTTAATAAGATTATTTAAATATATAAGATGGTTCTTAGTATTACTATCTTTTGCCTGTTTAATTCCAGACTTAGTTTTTTTCTCTAAATTTATTAATTCAGCCAATACAATTGGTCTTATATCTGATTCATCAAACTTTACATTAGATCCATATCTTCTATAATAACTTAACTGTGTTTGGTTTTCATTCATTAAATTAATAAGAATATTCACATACCCTTTTTGTAAATTTCTATTATATAAATTAATACTCTGACTAGAATATAAATCTTTCCAAATTGTTTTATTTAAATCATCTATCATTTCAGAAACAGTATAAGATAACCTTTTATTTACTTGTTCATTTTCTATCATTCTTGCAAGTCTATTGTAATTAAATAATCTATTTAATGTGTACACTTGCAGTGATCGTATTCTTTCTACTGAACCAATATTTTCAATTTTATCAAGTATATTATTATCAACTAACCAATCTAAAGATCCAAAAACATAAGAATTAAGAAAAGTAATAGCTGCTTTTTGCTGAGCTTTGGGTACATGTACATACACTGATCCTTTTTCTTCATTACTTTTAAGATCCTCAAAAACCCCTCCAACATTCGTCGATACATGTCCTATATATCTTCTAAATTGTGAATTAACATTTAAATAAAGCTCTTTCAAATCATCATAATTTTTTCCTTCTTCATAAGACCACTCCAATAGTTTAGGTAGTATTCTTTTAAGATTTTGTATACCATAAAAACTTGCCATCATATTATCATCACCAATTGATTCAGTTTGTGAACGAGGATCAATGCCATTTGAATATCCAAACCAATACTCATAATCTCCTGAATGACTTTTAATCCATTCATTTAAAAGTTTTTGTTCCGATTTAGTACTTTTTCCATCAAAATAGGTATACCCCCATTTAATTGCCCATATATCATACGTTCCGACCATAGGATAAAAATTAGTAACACCATCACCTGGTTGAGCTACATAATTAAATCTTGCATAATCCATTATGGAAGGTGCAACACCATGAGATGAAGTAAAAAAAGGTGATCTCAAACTATCAACAGGATATGCTGAACTAGATCCCATATTATGTTGTAACCCTATTGTATGTCCAACCTCATGAGCTGAAACAAATCGAATTAATTGTCCCATTACTTCATCATCAAATTTCACATCACGGGAGGTTTCATTAACTGCAGCCGTTTGAATCATATACCAATTTCTAAGTAAGTTCATAACATTATGATACCATCCGATATCACTCTCTAATATTTCTCCAGTTCTAGGGTCTGCTGTGTGGGGACCATAGGCGTTTTGTATATCCGAAGCATAATATCTCATCACAGAATATCTAGCATCTTCAGGAGTCCAATCAGGATCTTCTTTTTCAGTAGGAGGATATTTACCAATAATTGCATTTTTAAATCCTGCCGCTTCAAAAGCCACTTGCCAATCGTCAACACCTTGTTTTAAATATTTTCTCCATTTTTTAGGAGTAGAAGGGTCTATATAATAAATGATAGGTTTTATAGGCTCGACAAGTTCACCTCTATTATAAGCCTCAATATCTTTAGGAACTAATTTCCATCTACGTATATAAGTTGTAGATTTTGCTTTTTGTTCATCAAGACCATAATCTGTTTGAGACTGAGAAAAAAATCCAACCCTTTGGTCTCTAAGTCTAGGCTGCATTTTATTTTCAGGAAGAAGAAGCATAGAATTATTTATTTCAAGGCTAATTGTTTGTGAATTTCTCAATGAAGGAGGCTCTGATGAATTATAAGTCATAACACTTCTAGCCTCAATATTTATAGGAAAACTTTTAATCGATTCAATAAAAGATCTTTTTTTATCCAAAGAAGTTATTTTCAAACTTTTTCTTCTATACTGAGGAAACCCAAGAGCCTTTACATCTGTCTTGAATAAAGGAGCGACATCAATAACAACAGAGCTATCAGAAGGATTATATGTTTTAATATCAAAAGAATATAAAACAGGTTCAAAATTGGAATTTTTTACAGATTTAGAAATAGGTAATGTATCCGATGCAACATTTTCATAACTAACAATTCTTAAAAGTATTTTATCATGTTTTTTATGCCATCTTAATACCTGAGAATTAATTTTTTGACCACCATAACCAATACCATTAGCTGTTTTAGCAATTCTCGTTACCATTAACATTTCCTTTCCAAGAAGATCAGGAGATATTTCATATAAAAATTTATCGTTTTTAGAATGAACTTTAAATAAACCTTCATCCGTTTTATATGAATCATCTATTAATTCAGAATATGTTTTTTCTTTTTTCTTTTTATCATCTTTTTTTTCATCCTCCTTTTCTTGGGCAATAGAAATAGTGGAAACTATAAATAGCAGTAGTACTAATAATGTTTTATGCATGATAAATTAATTTGAATAAAATTAAAAGATAAATATATATCATTAAAATAAAGTACCAAAAAAAGATATATCAATAATTAAAATATCATGAGACAAAAAAATAATTAATTTTATTAATTATATCTTAAAAAAATAATTAATATTTGTCTCATGAAACAAATTTATACAGACCCTATTGCTTTTTATAACAAAAAAAGATCCTTTTGTTATTTTTATTTTAACAACAAAAGAATAAAAATATACAATGGAAAATGTCTAAATAAAAACATATATCCAAATAAAGAAAAAAGTAAAAAAGGAACTATTGATTCACTAAATAAACTAAGATCCTTATTAGGCAATGAATTAAAAAATAATTGGATACCAGAAAATATCAAAATTACTTATGAACAAAAGCTTGAAACAAGTTATAAAACATTAAAAAAAATTGATTATGAAGGAAGCATATTTAAAGAGAGGATAAACATAAAATTCTTTGAAAATCAACGATTAGGCTCAATAGAAGTAGCAAAAAAAATAGCGAAAACTATAAAAGAGAAACAATCCTTAAACAAAAATTGTGTTTTAGGATTAGCAACAGGATCTTCTCCTATTGATACTTATAATAATCT
>Ga0207965_1000591_pt1 | contig 10580 bp, 7 predicted proteins | sample Knorr_S23_td_O2m_FD_185609 | JGI IMG/M metagenome (GOLD analysis project Ga0207965, IMG submission 185609) | Marine microbial communities from Southern Atlantic Ocean transect - Knorr_S23_td_O2min_ad_571m_LV (SPAdes) (version 2) | ecosystem: Environmental > Aquatic > Marine > Oceanic | place...
CGTATCCCACCGGTGCAGTACATCACCACGGTCTTCGACCTGTATTCATCGGGTAGCGTTTCAATCGCATCCGGGAACTCTCGGAATGAAGGGATGTCAAGCTCGACTGCGTCGTCGAACATTCCGACTCTGGTCTCGTAGTCGTTGCGAGTGTCGAGCACCACGATATCCTCGCCCTCGTCAAGCATCTGCTTGAACTCCGTGGGCGATATGTGCGGCCCGGTGAACTCTGCTGGCCTGATGTCATCCCTTCCGAGCGCAATTATCTCCTGCTTGCGCTTCACGAGCATCCTACGGAATGGCTGGTAGTCGGTATTGCTGACCTTGACCGGGATGCCTGCCAAGCGCTCGTCGGACTCAAGGTTCTGTAGGAATGAGTCGGTTGCATCCTGGGTGCCTGCGAGGAAGAAGTTGATTCCGTTGGGACTCAGCAGGACCGTGCCCTTGAGCCCCAGTCCGAGACAATGCTCCAACATCGGCTCGCGGAGCTCATCCCTGTCAGGCAGGTCCACGAAGCGGTAACCGGCGATGTTGACAATCATATGCCACTCACTCCGGAGGCACGATGCCGAGTTCAGTGCTGCGGTTGGTTATCTCGGCGAATATCTCCGCTACGAACTCGTCTAGAGGGACCCCGTTGCGCTGGTTGTTGTTACGCCCCCTAATCGAGACAGTGCCGTTGGCCGACTCCTCGTCACCGATGATCACCATGTAGGCTGGCCGCAGCGCCCGGTGCAGGCGGATCTTCTTGCCGATGGTGTTGTCGGAGTCGTCCACCCTGACCCTCACTCCAGCCTGCTCGAGCGCCTCCGCCACTCTCGCAGCATGCTGCTTGTGCTTCTCTGAGATGGTGATGACCTGCACCTGCACCGGCGAGAGCCAGGTCGGAAAGTTCCCAGCCCAGTGCTCGGTCAGGAAGGCGACGAACCTCTCGTGCGTCGAGAGAGGGGCGCGATGGATGACGAAGACCTCGCCGTTCTCCGCACCGGTCTCGTCTTTGTAGGTCAGGGCGAACCTCTCCTTGGCAGCGAAGTCGAGCTGAATGGTTGACATCGACTCCTCACGCCCGAGCAGCGTGGTGAACTGGATGTCGACCTTGGGGCCGTAGAATGCAGCTTCGTCTACGGCCTCGACGTAGGGAACGCCTAGGTTGTCCAATATGTTCCTGAGGTGGTTCTCTGTGGCAGCCCAGTTCTCCGGCTGGTCGATGTATTTCTCTGAGTTAGCAGGATCCCACAGCGAGAGTCTGAAGTGATAGTCCTCGAAGCCGAAGGATGCGTAGTAGTCCTGCACCATTCGGATGTTGTCGGCGAACTCCTGCGCCACCTGATCGAGTGTGCAGTAGATGTGCGCGTCATTCATCGACAGCATCCTGACACGAAGCAGCCCGGTGAGGGTTCCAGAGAGCTCGTTGCGGTACACCGTGCCGTACTCTGCGATGCGCAGCGGCAGGTCACGGTAGGAGCGCTTCTTGTTCCGGTAGATGAGGTGGTGCATCGGGCAGTTCATCGCCTTCAGGTAGTAGGTCCCATCATCCATCTCCATCGGGGGGTACATCGAATCAGCGTAGTGCGGCAGGTGCCCGCTAGCCTCGAACAGCTGCTGTTTGGCGAGCACCGGGGTCGTCACTCGAACGTAGCCGTAGGCCTCCTCGGTCTCGACCGCGTAGCGCTCAATCTCCGACTTGAGAATCTCACCGTTGGGAAGCCATACCGGCAGGCCCCTGCCAATCATCTCGTCAATCATGTAGAGTTCCATCTCCTTACCGATCTTCTTGTGGTCACGCTTGGCCGCCTCTTCGAGTTGGCGCATCCTCTTCTGCAGCGCGTCCTTACTCGGGTAGCACATACCGTATATCCTGACCAACGATTCGCGCTTGCTGTCGGCCCTCCAGTAGGCCTGGCTTGTGCTGGTCAGTCTGAACCAGCGCAGGTGGGCTGTGCTAGGCACGTGGGGGCCACGGCACAAATCGACGAAGTCACCCTGCCTGTAGGCGGAACTGCCGACATCGTGACCTATCTTGTCATCCATAATCTCGAGCTTGAACGGATTGCTACCGAACATCTCGCGCAGCACGTCGTTGCCGTGGTCCTCGCGGATGACGGCGTGGTTGGCTCGAACGTGCTCCCCCATCTTCTTCTCAATCGCCCTGAGCTCCTCGTCGCCGATTGGGTCCATTTGGAAGTCGTAGTAGAAGCCGTGCTCGATAGGTGGGCCGATGGTCGGCTTGGCCTCAGGGAACAATTCGGTCACCGCCTGGGCCAGCAGATGGGCGCAGGAGTGGCGCAGGATGTACAGGCCGGCCTCGGAGTCCCCGGTGATGGCCTCGACGCTGCAGTTTGCGTCGAGGACGTGCGAGAAGTCCCGCTCGATGCCGTCCACTAGGGCGGCGACGGCACCGGACTTCTTGCCGTGGACGTTCACGACGACCTCCCCGGTGGTGATTCCCGAGGCGTATTCATGCGGCTCGTCCGAGCCGACATCGACGGAGATCATCGTCATCTAAGGTATCCTCAGCGCGTTGGCGAGGCGCATCGGATATGAAGCCCTCTCGCAAAAAACAGGCCGTAGGCCTGAATCACTCGAGTATGAATTGGGTACCAGCAGTGCCAGCGACCATGCCCTGCATGTCCGACAGCGCCCCTATCACCGCCCTGCCGCCCGAACGGCGTACGAAGTCGCAGGCAGCCTCCACTTTGGGTCCCATCGAACCCTCCTCGAACTCGTGCTGCTCCATCTGCTCTGGTGTGGTCCGCTCGATTCTGCGAGCGTCTTCGCCCCCCCAGTCGAGGTAGACGCCATCGGTGTCGGTGGCGAGGATGAGCAGACCCGCGTCGAGCTCGAAGGCGAGCAACGCGCTAGCCCGGTCCTTGTCGATGACCACCTCGACGCCCTCAAGTGTACCGTCCGGCTTGTACACGGTTGGTATACCACCCCCGCCCGCGCAAATCACGGTGGCGCCGTTCTCGAGTAGCCAGTGAATCGGCCTCATCTCGAAAATCCTCTGTGGCTCGGGGGATGCCACCACCCTCCTCCAGTGCTTGCCGTCGCGAGCGATGCTCCACCCTCTCTGCTCGGCCAGGGTCTTCGCCTCCTGCTCGCTGTACACCGGCCCTATCGGCTTGGTCGGGTTGTCGAAGGCAGGGTCTTCCGGATCGACTTCCACCATTGTCAGGATGGTAGCCAACGGCTCCTCCATCGGAAGCAGGTTGCCGAGCTCCTGCTCGATTATGTAGCCAATCATCCCCTCGGTCTGGGCGCCGAGGATGTCCAAGGGGTACTCCTCGACCTCCTCGTAGGCCGCTGACTGCAGCGACAGCAGCCCGACCTGAGGTCCGTTGCCATGCGATACAACCAGCTGGTAGTCGTGTGCGAGGGGTGCCAGCGCCTCGGCAGCTATCGCCACGTTGCGGCGCTGGTTCTCGGCCGTCAGCGGCTGACCGCGTTGCAGAAGGGCATTGCCTCCAAGCGCCACTACGACCCTCATGAGTCCGTCGCGGGAGCGTGAAGCGATAAGAACACGCGCCCGTTGGCCTACACATGGTGCGTCTTGGGCTGTTGGCCAATCCCGACGCCGGCCTCGGTGGCAGGCTCGGTCTGAAGGGCTCCGACGGCCAGGCCGAGCTGGCGCGCTCGATGGGGGCCGAGGACCGTTCAGGACCTCGGCTGAGCACCATGCTCGAGCATTTCTCCGAACTTCGTAGAGCCGGTTTCGATGACATCGAGTGGTTGACGAGCGAGGGCAGGATGGGTACCGATTGGCTCCCAAAGGGAGCCAAAATAGGCTCTGTCAGCACAGTCCACTCATCATCGGCCGCAACCTCAGCATCCGACACCGCCGAAGCGGTGGCTGCTCTCCTCGAGGCCGGCATCGACCTACTGGTCTACGCCGGCGGCGACGGCACGACGCGCGACATCGTCGCCGCGTTGGAGTCGGCCGGGCAGCCGAGGACTCCCGTCATCGGGGTGCCGACCGGGGTCAAGATGCATTCCGGCTGTTTTGCTGCCTCGCCGAAGGCCGCCGCTGAGGTGCTCTCGGCATGGCTCAACGACGACCTGCTGTTGGCCAGCACCGAGGTGCTGGACCTCGACGAGGAGCGTTACCGGAAGGGCGAGTGGGTGGTGCGGCTGTACGCCGAGGTGATGACACCGGCCAGCCCGCGCTGGATGCAAGGCTCCAAGCAGAGGATTGAGGCGTCCGGCGAGGAGGACACCATAGAGGGGCTGGCCGACCACATTAGAGAGCTCCTCGTTAGCGATGAGAGACTCGTCATATGGGGCTCTGGAGGAACCTTGCGCGCGATTGCCGAGATCAACGACTTCGAGCCCACCAATCTCGGTATTGACGCGACTAAGGGCACGGGCCAAGTAGGGGCTGACCTCGATGAGGCGGGACTGCTGGAACTACTCTCCTCTCACCAAGGCCCAGTCACGCTGCTGCTATCTCCGATGGGTGGTCAGGGGTTCCTGATCGGCAGGGGCAACCTACAACTCTCTCCGGCGGTCCTGCGTGCGGTCGGCATAGACAACATACTCGGGGTGGTGACCCCTGCCAAGTTGCTGACAGTCAGGAGGCTGCGTATCGAGACCGGTGACGCCAATCTGGACGCCGAGTTCGCCGCCAAGCGTTACATGAAGGTCCTGCAGGGATACAGGACTACGAGGGTCCTGCCGGTCGTCGTTGACTAGACTTGTTGCCCGCAGGCTGCCTTGAGAAGACCTAGGAATGGCGGGCTGGGTCTGCCCGGTCGCGATTTGAACTCTGGGTGGTACTGGGTCCCGATGAAGTAGGGGTGGTCGTCGAGTTCCATTATCTCACACCGTTGACCGGTCTCGTCCTTGCCCACGTACTTCAGGCCGGCGGCCTCAATCTGCTCGATAAGATCGGGATTGACCTCGTAGCGGTGGCGATGGCGCTCGTCGACGTGGTCGGCGCCGCCGTACAGCCGACGGATCCTGCAGTCATCGACGAGGAACGGTGTCGGCTTGGTCCCCAGACGCATGGTTCCTCCCATGTGGGTCTTGGAGATCTCCGGCATGAACACGACTGCCGGGTGCGGGGTGTCCTCGTCGAACTCGGTCGAGTTCGCTCCTTCCATCCCGAGGACGTTGCGGCAGAATTCGATGGTGGCGACCTGTAGACCGAGGCAGACTCCGAGGTATGGCACTTTCTCGGTCCTAGCGTACTCTGCAGCCTTGATCTTACCCTCTATGCCCCTGACGCCGAACCCCCCTGGGACTAGGACACCATCCGCGCCCCTGAGGAGTTCCCATGCAGCTGCGTGAGCCTCGGGATCGGCAGCAGCACTGTCGTCGTCGAGGTCAGCTGACTCTATCCAGTCGATGACGAGCTTTCGGTTGACTGCGTAGGAAGAGTGCTGCAGGGCCTTGATGACGCTTTGGTATGAGTCCGACAGTCCGGTGTACTTCCCCACCATAGCGATGTTAACCTCATCCTCGACGTTGTCAACGCGGTCTGCCATCGCCTTCCACTCAGCGAGCAGAGGACGTTCTGCGACTGGCTTGAAGTCGAACCGCTCGGCTAATACTCCGCTGACACCCTGTTCCTCGAACATGAGAGGAACTCGGTAAATGTTCGAGACGTCGTGACAAGACACCACTGCCTCCTTGGGGACATGGCAGAATGCGGCGAGTTTCGAACGCGTATCATCGTGCAGTGGGTTTGCCGATCTGCAAACGAGTATATCGGGAATGATTCCCAGCCCGCGCAACTCCTTCACAGTGTGCTGAGTCGGTTTGGTTTTCTGCTCGCCGACCGGTCCCATCACAGGGACCAGACTAACATGGACGAAGCAGATGTTGTCTCTGCCTACTCTGAACTGGAACTGCCTGAGAGCCTCGACGAAGGGAGCACTCTCGATGTCGCCGACAGTCCCTCCCAATTCGATGACGCAGGCATCGGGCGGGCCATCGCCATCATCGCTGGAGACGTGAGCGACCCTTTCGATCCACTCCTGGATTTCATTGGTGATGTGGGGGATGACCTGCACGGTCTTGCCGAGGTAGTCACCCCTGCGCTCGCGCTCGACGACCGTGGCGTACACCTTGCCGGTGGTGATGTTGTTGTCCCTTGTCAGAGCAATGTCGAGAAACCTCTCGTAGTTACCGAGGTCCAAATCGACTTCTCCTCCGTCATCAAGCACGAAGACCTCACCGTGTTCGAACGGACTCATGGTCCCGGCATCGACGTTCAGATAGGGGTCAATCTTCACTGAAGTTACTCGCAGTCCTGCGGATTTGAGCAGGACGCCTATGCTGCTCGCAGTGACTCCCTTGCCAAGTCCTGACAGTACACCTCCCGTGACTACGACATATCTCATGCAACCAACGGGGTCTGAAGCCGTTGAGTCTCGCATATCAAGGTTGGCTATGAGACTCGGTGGCTCGAACTACTCCATGTTCAAGTATCGTCTGAATCACCGGAGCGCATGGCCGAGCCGCCCGGTGACAGGATTTTGGTCACAGGCGCGCTGGGGCAGATCGGCACTGATCTGGTCGATGCTTTGAGGGACCGGCACGGCAACGACTCGGTGATTGCCTCGGACGTGCGCGAGGTACCCGGGCATCCGTTGCTCGAGGATGGCCCGTTCCGTCTTCTCAGCGTGCTCGACGGAGACGGGATGGACTCGGCTGTGAAGGAAGAAGAAGTCGGCGAGATCTACCACCTCGCGGCAATCCTTTCGGCCACCGGGGAGATGAATCCGGAACTGTGCCAGAGGGTCAACGTCGGCGGCACCATAACGGTGCTGGAGACCGCAAAGGCACACGGTCTGAGAGTCTTCTCACCGTCTTCGATAGCGGTCTTCGGCCCCAGTACCCCGAGAATCGCCCCTCAGGTGACACCACTCAGCCCCACCACCACCTACGGAATGACCAAAGTCACTGGGGAGACGATGGCACTGAACTACTGGAAGCAGTATGGTGTGGACGCCCGAGGGATTCGATACCCAGGCCTAATCTCGTGGAAATCACCGGCCGGAGGGGGAACGACCGACTACGCGGTAGAAATCTTCCATGCTGCCATCGAGGAAGGGCATTACGAATGCTTCGTCCGCTCTGACACGAGGCTTCCTATGATGTACATCGACGACGCCATCAGGGCCACGATGGAGTTGATGGATACTCCTAGTGAGTCGATTGGGAACTTCAGGGGCGGTTACAACATCTCGGCGATGTCGTTCACGGCCCGCGAACTGGCTGATTCGATATCAGAGAGGCTGGATGGCTTCACCTGTGAGTTCAAGCCCGACGAGCGCCAGCAGTACGCTGACTCCTGGCCCGATGACGTGGACGATTCAGTAGCTCGCAAGGACTGGGGCTGGAAGGCGGAATACGACTTGGGTCGAATGGTCGACGAGATGTTGGACAGGCTGACTGCACAGTCCTAATCATCCATCTCGCTCTGCCAGTCTGGGGTCTGGGCATCTTGCTTGGCCCACAGCACATCATCGATCCTCAGCACGCTGTTGGCAGCCTCGGTGGCCCCCGCAAGAGCATGGTGAGCGACGAATAGAGGGTCGAACACCCCGGCCTCATCCATCCTCACCTTGCCTCCTGACACCACATCCATCCCTATCCACGCCCCGTTCTCAGTGGATGCAGTCTGGGCTGCGGACAACTCTAGTATCTCGTCTATGGGGTCAAGCCCGGAGTTCTCAGCAAGAGTACGGGGCACGATCTCGAGAGCAGCTGCGAAGGCCTCGATGGCGAGTTGTTCGCGACCGGTCTGACTCGGGGCGAAGGCGCGCAGATGGCGAGCCAGATGAATCTGAGTCGCACCCCCTCCGGGCAGCATACGCGAATCGGCCGAGAGCCTGTGAGCGACCCCTAGGGCATCGTCGAAGGCCCGCTCGACTTCTTCTCTGACAGAGGGGGAAGAGCCCCGTATCAGCACTGTGACCGCTCCGCCTTCGGGGCCGTCAATGCGAGTGTGCTTGACTCCTGAGTAGGACCGCTCCGAGCGGGAGCTGTAAGTGCCGATATCCTCGTCTGTAATCCTCCTAGCGTCGCGGACCATCGCGGAACCGGTGATTCTGGCCAATCTCTCGAGGTCCTCGCGTTCGTAGCGCCGGTATGCCGTGATACCGGCATCGGTCAGCAAGGTAGCAGCGTCCTCGGCGATTCCGTCGCGGACTACTAGGAGATCGACGGCGAGCGAAGAGAGCAAATCGACCTGCGCGCGCATGCGCTCCCGCGCACGCTCGTGGAATCCCCTCAGTGCGTCGGCACTGATTACCTCAATCGAGGCTTCGAAATCGAGTTGGGGACTCTCCATGCCGCCATCGATGATGGCTATCCTACCTCCATCGGAGTCGGCCGATGACGCCATGTCCATCCTCGACTTGGGCAGTACGAGGCCGTGCACGACCTCGGAGTCGAGCACTCCTCCGTCCTTGATTAGCAGGCGCTTCACCCTCAACCTCTCGAGGTCCTTGCCACCGTCTTCTCCTGACAGCGCGCCGGCGGCTTCGAGAGCCAGCCGCGTCAGGTGCTCGCCGACCACAGAGTCGACTTTCCCTGAGATCGACGTGGCTACGGCCGCAGGCATCTCGGAATCATCCGCGGGAGTCCGCGAGATACGTTCCATCTCGTCGAGCGCCTCCGCCAGAGCAATCTGGTACCCGTTCATTATGATGGAGGGGTGAACACCGGAGCGAACCAGCTCGAGCGCGTTCTGCAGTAACTCGGAGGTCAGGATGACCGTGGTTGTGGTGCCGTCGCGAGCAGCGCGGTCCTGAGACGACGAGGTCGAAATCAGCAGCCTAGCCGTGGGATGTTCCACCTTCGCGGTCTCCAGCACGGTGACGCCATCGTTGGTTATCGTCGCCGAACCTCCGTCCTCCACCAGCATCTTGTCCAGACCACGCGGACCGAGCGTGGAACGGACCGCCCCTGCAAGCGCAACTGCAGCCTTGACGTTGTTGACCAGAGCCGAGCGTCCGTGCAGGCGGTCTGTGTCCTCTAGGGCCACATCATGCTCTGACTCGACCATGCTGAGCCGCCGAACGACAGTCTTGCTTTGAACCCGTCCGTTCGGCGCGGCATAGCTCGATTCTCGTGCGTGCGCGACCGTGCGGTTCATATACGGCAGCACTATCGCACTATACAACCTCAGGTTGAGTAGTGGTATCAATGACCGACAGCGAGCGTGATGAGTGGGCTGACGACATGTTCGCCGAGATGGCGAAGATGTTCGAGCAGATGGGTATGCCCATCGACGTCAAGGCACTCGAGGAGATGATGAAGAAGGTCATGGAGCAGTTTGAGCAGATGGGTATTGACCCTACCAAGATCTCTCATTCTCAGTTCAAGGTCGAATCCAACACCGACCCCGAGGAGCTCCGTCGGATGATGGATTCGATGATGAACAGTCCGGGTGGGTTCTCGGACCTGTTCAAGAAGATGGGCGTCAACATCGAGGTGGAGGGTCCGGCCGAGCAGGCTGAGCCCGAGGTAGAGGAGCCCGAGGAGGCCGAGGTCTCAGATCTGCCCGAAGAGGACATCTACGTGCATGACGGCACGATGTCCGTCACCATAGACATCTCTAGGTTCCTCGACATCAGGCCCGGGGACATTGAACTGGTACTCAGCAGCGGCGGCGAGGTGCTGCAGCTGATGAGGCGGACTCAGTCGCGGCCTCTCAAGCGGTTCATATTGCCAGAGGCAGCGAACCAGATTAGCGAGTGGGAGCTGAACAATGGCATCCTAGACATCACATTCGATTTGGCATAGAGCTGAACGGAATCATCGGAGGAATTGAGAATGAGCGGACCAGTAATTGGAATTGACCTTGGAACGACAAACAGCTGCGTTGCTACCCTCGAAGGCGGACAAGCGGTGGTAATCCCGAATTCAGAGGGCTCCCGCACCACTCCCAGCGTTGTGGCCTTCACCAAGGATGGTGAGCGGCTGGTCGGCATCACTGCGAAGCGCCAGGCAGTCACCAACTCTGACAGGACCATACTCTCAGTCAAGAGGGAGATGGGTACTGATTGGAGCAAGCAGATCGATGACGACGACTACACCCCTCAGGAGGTCTCCGCGTTCGTGCTGCAGAAGCTGAAGTCCGACGCCGAGGAGTACCTCGGAAGAGAAGTGAAGCAGGCGGTCATCACCTGCCCGGCGTACTTCACCGATGCCCAGAGGAAGGCCACTCAGGACGCCGGCAGGATCGCCGGCCTTGAGGTCCTCAGGATTATCAACGAGCCGACTGCGGCGGCTCTCGCCTACGGCGTCGACAAGGAGGAGGACCAGACCATCCTCGTCTTCGACCTCGGAGGCGGTACCTTCGATGTGTCCATCCTCGAGATCTATCAGGTCGACGGGCAGCCCCAAATCGAGGTCAAGGCGACCAGTGGCGATAACAAACTGGGAGGGGACGACTTCGACAAGAAGGTGATTGACTGGATTGTCAAGGAGTTCAAGAAGTCCTCAGGAATCGACCTCTCAAAGGACCTGCAGGCCATGAGTCGGCTGCGCGAAGCGGCTGAGAAGGCCAAGATAGAACTCTCAGGAACCAACTCGACACAGGTCAACCTGCCTTTCATCACCATGAGGGA
>Ga0207965_1000600_pt1 | contig 10509 bp, 14 predicted proteins | sample Knorr_S23_td_O2m_FD_185609 | JGI IMG/M metagenome (GOLD analysis project Ga0207965, IMG submission 185609) | Marine microbial communities from Southern Atlantic Ocean transect - Knorr_S23_td_O2min_ad_571m_LV (SPAdes) (version 2) | ecosystem: Environmental > Aquatic > Marine > Oceanic | place...
ATGTGCGGCAACTGAATTACCAGATGGCATTGAAAGATCATAATTATTTTTTGGACGTATGATCAATTTTTCATGATTATCAGATGTGAAAAAAAATCCATTAATGGAATCACCCCAAAAATGTGTTAATAGATAGTTAGCAAGATTAATTGCAAATACTAAATACTTTGGTTGTGAAGTAGCTTCAAACATATCAATTGATGCGTTTGCCATATATGCATAATCATCCAAATATCCATTCAGCTTCGGCTTGCCATTTTTGAATGTTCTATGCAAAATATGATTTTTCTCAAAATTGTTTTCAAAGAAATCTATTGATGCTTTTCCAATATCAAAATATTTCAAGTTGTCAGTTATTTTATAGCCTGATAAAAAGGCGGAAATCATCAAGCCATTCCATGAAGTTATAACCTTATCATCTTTTCCAGGCTGCTCCCTTTTGTTTCTAACTTCAAGTAATTTGTCAGAACATTTTGAAATTATAGCCTGTATCTCAGATTCATTCTTTCCAAATTTGAAAGCCAAAGAAGATGCATTAATGTTATTTGCAAGGATTGTATTACCCTCGAAATTACCTCCGTCGGTAACATCATAATAAATACAGAAGATTTCAGAATCCTCACCCAAAATTTTTTCAATTTCCTGCTTTTTCCATACAAACGTTTGACCCTCTTCTCCATCTGTATCAGCATCTTGTGCAGAAAAAAATGTGCCTTCACTTGATGTCATCTCACGAATAACATAATCGAGAGTTTTCCTTACAACATTCTCAAAGAAAGGATCTTTGGTAATCTGATACGCTTCAGAATAAACTATAGGTAATAGCGCATTATCATACAACATTTTTTCAAAATGTGGTACTAACCATCTTGTGTCAGTAGAGTAACGATGAAAACCGCCGCCAATTTGATCAAAGATTCCACCTTTAGCCATTTTTTTTAAAGTTTTCAATGCAAATTCTTGGAACTTGGATATTCCAGAAAGTTTTGAGTATCTAAACATGAATGATAAATTGGATGCATTTGGAAATTTAGGCGCTTGCCCAAAACCACCATGTATAGGATCAGCAATTTGTAAAAGATTAACCGCTGCTTCATCAAATATTGATTTATCAATTGAAGAAGTTGTGGTAGTAGGTTGAAGCTTGTCTAAATTCTGTACAAAATTATCAGCTGCCTTTTCCACATCTTTTGGTTTTTCTTTCCATGACTGTGCCAATTGTCTGCAAAGACTTCCAAATCCAGGTCTTCCATACGAATCCATCGCAGGAAAATATGTTCCGACATAAAATGGTCTTTGATTTGGGGTAAGAAACACACTCAATGGCCAACCACCCTGCCCAGTAGACATTTGGCAAACCTTTTGGTAAACGTCATCCAAATCAGGGCGTTCTTCTCTGTCCACTTTGATATTAACAAAATTCTCATTCATGATTTTTGCAGTTTCTTCATCCTCAAATGATTCATGTGCCATAACATGGCACCAATGACATGAACTATACCCTACACTTAGAAAGATTGGTTTGTTTTCTTTTTTTGCTCTAGCAAGTGACTCCTCATCCCACGCATGCCAATGTACTGGATTTCTAGCATGTTGTAACAGATATGGGCTGGACTCACTACCTAATCTGTTTTCACTCATAAAATATTGAAATCAAATAACTATTTGTATCAATCTCTCACACACATACAAGCTATGATGTACCTACCATCTTAAATTTAATCAACTAGTATGATCTTAGAATGTTATGAACGATAAGCTAATTCCTCTTTCAGAACAATATAGAATTAACATCAAAAATGCTATAGAACTAATTGATAATACGCTTGAATTAGTGGAAAAAAGTAATGTGGTTTTATCAGGAAAACATTTGAAAGATATCAGAAAAGCGATAGCAAAAAAACCCTACCAAAAGTTATGATATTATGAATGATAAGGAAAAAATTCAAGAATCTTTGAGAATAATTAACGACTTGGTTGAATTATCATCTAGTATACTAAGAGAATGTGATAAAGACCCTGACAAGAATGATTTAGCAATCAAATATCTTCTAAATCAAAAGCAATTACTAGCAAAACTAGAAGAAATCTTAAAAATAAAATTAAATTAATTCTTCGTCTTGTTTACTTTGTATGTAATCTAATTATTTCCAGATAGCACTATCATCACGTTTGTAAATTTCTACATTAATTTGATTAAGCAGTTTCTTCTTTGCTTTATCTGCCTTTTTTTCATGACTATAGTCCTTCTTTTCCACTAATTCCTGTAACCGTATTAATTGCTCAAGGCTGAAATTTTGAAATTTGTTCTTTGTAACCTCATCAAGAAGTTTTATCCTCTCTTTATCTTCAGCAGTAAGTCGGTAATCCATTAATAAAAAATAGTTTTAAACTGATTTTAATTCTTATTGTTTACAAAAATTTAAGAACATATATCAAAGTTAAAGATCATGCCTAAGAAAATGCGTGCCATGGTTCTTTCAAAACTTGGTCCCGTAGAATCAAATCCGCTGAAGCTTACTGAAATCGATAGACATGAGATTGCAAATCCCAAAGAGGTTTTGGTAAAAATTGAAGCATGTGGTGTATGTCATTCACAGCTACATTCCATAGAAGGTGATTGGGAAGATATTGGCATACCACCAACACTTCCAACAGTTCCTGGGCATGAAATTGTGGGAAAGATTGTAGAGGTTGGAAACAATGTTAGAAAATTCAAGATAGGTGATAGAGTAGGAATAACTCCATTGCTTAGTTCTTGTTTAGACTGTCAGTATTGCAATGAGGGTAAAGAGTATCTTTGTGAAAAGATGGATGTAACTGGTGAATCACTCAAGGGTGGTTATACAGAATACATAACTGTCTCAGAAGATTTTGCAACGAAAGTCCCTGATACCATGAAACCTGAATATGCGGCACCTCTTTTCTGTGCTGGAATAACTGCTTACAAGGCGGTAAAGGCTGCTGAACCCAAAAAAAATAACAAAATTGCAGTTTTTGGTGTAGGTGGTGTGGGTCATATGGCTATACAGTTTGCCAAAGTTGAGGGTTGTGAAGTAAGTGCGATTTCAAGAAAGAAAAAGCATTTAGAGTTAGCAAAAAAATTAGGAGCAAAAAATATTTTTGTCTATTCATCTAATCAAGAACAATTTCTGGAAGATGTTAACAAAAAATATGGTTTGTTTGATGCTGCGATTGTTTTTGCACCAGTTGATCAAGTAACAGATACTGCAATTAAATCAATAAAGAAGGGAGGTTTAGTAGTTATTGCTACAGTTGGTAAAATCCCAAATTTTTTGGCATTTGAAGAAAAAACTATCAGAGGCACTTTGATAGGATCAAGAAAAGATATGGAAGATGTAATTAAAATCTCAGATGAAAACAAATTAGAAGTAATAACAGAAACTTTTCCTCTAGAACAAGTGAATCAAGCTTTGATTAAACTCAAAAATTCAGAAATGGATGCACGAGCGGTTCTTATTCCTTAAAATATGTGTGTCAGGTTTAAAATTTATGAACTGTATAAAATGTCATCATGTGGATGAGGCACATCTATCAATAGAAAATAATTCACTCTTAAAACGTGGGAAATGTATGATACCTACATGTAATTGTAAAGAGTATTCTATAGCAATAAAAAAACTTGATGAAGATCTAATCTAAAAAATAGTTCATATATGAAGTGATAATCAATACTTCATGGAGAAACATGTCGCACATGATAATATTGTAAAAGAATTAGATATTATGATATCAAGAATTAATGGTCTTGAAGCTTCATCTACAGATGAATACCAAAGATCAATGTCTAGTGTTCTTAAAACATTAGCACAGGGTGAGCTTAATATGTTTCAGGAGTTGGAACATATGAAAAAGGCACTTGATCTACTCACATTAGAATTATTCAAAATAAAAAACAAAACTGGTGCATGAATCTGCTCAGTTTTGGCTATCTTCAACGGCTTGATTACAAATTGGCTCGTATTTATTGACAATTTTTTGAGCTAATTGCAGCCGTTCAGATTCACTAGATTCCCACATTGGATAAATTGAAAGGTAAATGTTTTCCTCATTACCCGCATGTGATATCCAACATTTGAATTTAGGATTTTTTGTAAAAAAATCCAATTCTTCTGTTTTATCAGATTCTCCAACATATAGCATGTTAAAAACTTCCTTGTTTTTTGTAAATATGATATAAACAACTTTGTCCATTGGAGGACCCCACTCGGATAATCCTATTGGGCCAAGAAACTCATATTGAAGGATCTGTATAGCCATAACAATTGATAAAGATTCTAGTTTTTTTCTTTTTCGAATAATTCTATAACTACACTAGTTCCAAGGATCTGCTGAAGGATTAAATGGTACTAGTTTCGCTTCAAATATAATATGAAAGAACCTCATCATCGAAGAAAAGTTGGATATGGTATGATTATGGTTGCAGCCTCACTATCGCTTATAGGATTATTACAGATAACCATAGGTGGCGATGTTCTTTATGGTGATACAATACAAAGACAGCAAGTAGCAGTTTTTGAAGATTGTAAAGTCAGTGATTTCCAAGAACCACAATGTGCTAAATGGATAGATCAGTTACAGGTTCAAGAATGTATAGAAACCAGAGATGTTGATAGTTCTGAATGTTGGAAATATAGAACATGGGTAATTGCTCATGCGGAACAAGAATTATTATTTAGTGAAAAGGAAAATCAAGAATAACTGATTTATAGATAGCCGTTTGAATAATCTTCCCACATGTTTTGTTTGGTTGTTAATTTATTCATCTCATATAATGCACCAGATATAATACCGGCATAGAAAAATGTATACAAAAATACTTGTGAGTGAGTTGGATCATTCTGTGTAAGGCTAACTGATACCATTGAAAAGAAAACAAATGTTCCAACAAATGAAATAATCTTACCAAGATAACCTCCTCCTAAACCTACAATTTTTCGAGTGGCTGCAGCCATTAAAACTATGCTAGATACAATGAGAAAAGTAGCTCCACCATTGTATGTAACTAATTTTATTAACCAATCAATTACACCGACATCAAAAATATCACCATCTGGTACCATACTGCCTCCATGTAAAGCAAAATTTACGGAGCTGAATAATCCTCCAATAACAAAAAAGAACAGAAAAATCTTTACAATTCCACGTTTGATTGGAGATCTTGCATCGGATGGATTCATTACACGTTCAGTAATCTTCAGGCCGTAAAGAAATCCTATAATAAATGTCGGCACAAACATGATGTTGATTATCATAGGTGTTTCAGAAGTAACATCTTCAATTATTGGCTTCAATGCAACAAAAAGAATTAGAGCTGATGCTGCTGCTATACAGAAAATTACAAAGGTTGAATGGCGGGCAAATAAAGAATCAGCTTCGTCTGATGATAACCAATTAGACATGCCAAATACTAAAAAAATCTGGATTAAACATAAAGTAAAAAAATCATTAAGTTATTGCTTAATTCTGTTTACCTATAGCAGTCTAGAACCCAGAAAGTAGAGGTTTATCAGGTTTAATTATTTCTCGAAGAACAATAGTGGCAAAAGAACCTCTTGAAAGTGAAAATGACACAATATTATCTTCCAATTTATAATTATCACATTTTATAGATGAATTTCTAAATCCACCATCATTACTTATCTCCTGCATTTCTTTAACAAAAAAATCCTTCTCTGTTATTTGTTCATCATCTAAAATTTTTTTTATGTAATGATGGAAACGAGTTTTTTTGTAATATGAATATCCAACAAAGGGAATAGATAATCTTTGGTAAGGATCATTTTCGAATTTTCCTAAATTACCATTTTTATCATAACATACATCATTTTCTTGTGGAGAGAATAACTCTTCGTTATTTTCAAAAGATGCACTCAATGTCTTATTAAAAATATATGATTGATAGGATTGTACAAAAAATCGCCTTATTGATAATGGTAAAGCACGTATGGCTAGAACTGGATCATCATGTTCTATCATTTGTTTTAACACAATTTTTTCCAAATCCATTCCATTTGGTATAATACTCAGAGCATAAGAAAACCTAGATTTATCTTTCATTACTTCTCGAATTTCAGTATTTTTTGGTGTATCATATTCAGAAGTAAATGATAGTAAAAGATCAACAGCCATCCCAAAATCTTTCTGAATTAATGATTTTCCAATTAAATGAGTTACTGGTCTTTTGGAACCAAATCTTTGGTAGCCATAAAAATTTAAAATTTTATCATATTCGTTAAAATCACATAATGTTGTAGTTGGATCATTAATTTTGATTTGAAAATGATTACCGATCATATTTTTTTTTGATAATGGTTTAGATGAAAATCCAATTTTTTTTAAACTATATTTTGGTTCTTGAACTTCGAAATCACGCCTAGTTTTATTTGTCGTAAAAACAAACTGCTCAGTTATGGCTGATGCATCCTTCAAACCTAATGCCTTAAGCCTAACACCGTATTTTTTAAAAATTTCATTTAGTGCATGTGTTGTATCAATACCATTTTTTTTTAGCTTGTAAACCGCATAGCCAGAATCTTCATTAATCATTGCATGTGCTTTTTCTGTGATAATCTCTGATACAATAAAATCATCATTTTGATTTTTGATTGTTCCACCAGAACCAGAAAATTTTGTTGAGTATACTGTGATTCCTATTTCAGAATCAATTTTTGGAATCACTCTATTGTCACAGTGATAAATTTGGAGATTGCTATCTCATCGTTATATGCACCAAGAAGAACTTTATGTGTGTCTGGTAAGGCATTGTCACTTGCAGTAATTTGTACTATGATACTTTCCGAACCTGAATCGTTAGAATAAAATTCAGTCGATTCAGGATTAATTATCAAATCGGTAAATAATGAAGTTGTAGATATGTTTACCAAATGTCCATGTGGCGTAGTATCTGTTGAACTAAATTCAAGTGTAATTTCAGTAGTTTCACCTCTCTCTAAAACAATATTTTCTGTATTCAAATCAATATCAAATGGGAGTGGTATGGATGTATCCACTACACCGATATTGTTTTCTACCCACTCGGTAAACCAGATTTTCTTATCATCAACTGTAAAGCCAAATACTTGGGCAACGCCACAATACTCAATTCCTTCACAGTCAGCCCAACTAGTGTTTCGTGAAGGAACAGTATATTCCACCATTGTGTTAGTGATAGGATCAAATACTGCTATCCGGTTTGCGTTATGTTCGTTCATAACTAATTTTTCATCTAATCGTTCAATCCAATATGGATTAGATGAATATGTTGGCAGTTTTAAATTACCATAAGAATCTTCATGTGGAATTGACGTAACATACTTTGTGAATTTTTCTATCTCAGGATCAAAACTGAAAAAAAAGTTTCCTGATGTGTCAGCTACCCAAATTTTTTCATTTGGACCAACTGCAATTCCATTTGGTGTATCCATTCCAGATGGAAACTGGTAAAATTCAATAAACTCTTGTAAAAGAAGTCCATCTGTGATTGTGGAGGATATTGCTTGTTGTTTTTCATATTTAGGATAATCAAACTTTACAAGTATTCCAGTCTCATTTGGAATCCAAGTTGTATACCATACATTATCTTTAGAATCAATTGTAAAATCACTCGTTAAAGATCCAGCGATTGGGGAGGGAATAGCAAAAGTTCGTATCGCTTGTCCTACTTGAACAAAGTCAAAAAAAGAAAGCTTACTTCCAAACAAGTCATTAATAATTATTCTTGAACCATCAACTTCTAATCTTTGTGGAAAGACTTGCTCTGAATCATCCGAACGTGGAAATGAAAGTACGTGATATGATTCATCAGATAGTAAAAATTTCCATATTGCTCCATTATCACCGTCAGTATACCAGATAGAACCATCCGGAGAATAATCCATTCCCCACATCATTGAACGCAATTTTATTGGCAGTGCATTCTGTTTCTCTGCCTCCTCAATCCATGCTGTTTGCAATCTATCCCAGTCTGGGTTTGGGTATTGAGTGAATGTTTCTGATGATGGATCAAATTTTGCAATCATTCCCGTGTTTGTTTGTGCAAACCAAACTGTTCCATCTGGCACAGTTGTTATTGCAAGAGGTTGAGTACATGGTGTAGGTATCTTGTATTCTTTTACATATGAATTAGATTTTGCTTTATCATTTACGCCGCAAAATTGTAATCGCTGATCACCAACATAGTCTAAGGAATCAAGGTCAATATCGTCCAAAGAGTCCAATGCAGTATCGCTGTTTTCAAAAAATGAAGAAGGTATAGCTATTGTAACTCCAGAAGCTAGCATAATTCCTCCAACAAATGCAAAAAAGATAATTCCCTTTGTTCGTGTCTTCATAATGAAAAAACTACAATACTACATTATATTTTATTGCAATAAACATGAAAATGATTACAGTAATTTCAAATTTCCAGTAATCTTATCTATTTTTTCTTCTGGCGCAGGACCAAGTGAAATACAGGTTGTGGTACCTGGAGAGATCTGTGTATGTCCAGCATCAGTAACTTCAGACCATGGTAAACCAAGTTCAATGGCATCCTGCTTGATTTGTTCAAGTTCTTTCAAGCTTGAAACTTTGAGTACAACCTTTTCTTGTCCGTTCCACCATTCAGAAAACCACTCAGGATTGGATTTTCTTACATGCTCAGCACCTAGCACACATGCATGACCTACTTGAGCAGCAATTTTTCCCTTTCCCATATCAAGGTCATTTCTAACTACAATTACCTGTTTTATTGTCATATGCTTACAAGAATTATGTATTATGAAAAACTTTGCAATTTGGTCGAAACATTAATTGAATAATACAGATTTGAAGTGTTTGTGGATAAATATGATGTAGTTATCGCAGGTGGAAGTATTTCTGGTCTATTAACTGCCAGAGAAGTAGCAAAAAAAGGATATTCTGTTTTAGTTTTAGAAGAAGGGTTTGAGGTTGGTACTCCTGATCATTGTGGTGGATTAGTAAGTAAGACTGCATTAAGTGACTTAGAGATCAATACATCGGAAAAGATCTATGACTGTGCAATCAATGATGCGTCTATTTTTTCACCTAGTGGTAAAATGCTTGAAATTAACTCAAAAAATCAGCAAATCATTTCTGTTGATAGAAGGCAATTAGACAAGCAGGCAGCATATCAAGCTCAAAAATATGGTGCAAAAATAATTGTGAATTCAAGCTATAAAGAAAAGACGAAAGAAGGTGTCAGCACATCAATTGGTGACATAGATTGTAAAATTCTAGTTGATTGTAGAGGGGTTGGAGCGTTAGTAAATGATAACAGAAATGGTATATTATTATCTGCACAGTATGAAGTGTATGCAGATTGGATAGTAAATGGTCACGTTGAAGTGTATTTTGATCAAATTAAATATCCTGGTTTTTTTGCATGGATAATACCATCGGGAAATGGTATAGGCAAAGTTGGTGTAGCCGGTAAGGACATTAACACTTCTAAAACTATCGAAGAATTTCTAAAAGATAAAGGAAAATATTCAACTATAAGAAAAATATTTTCCCCAATCTGGATAAATGGACCAATCAAAAATTTTGTTTCCAAAGATGTTGTGACAGTTGGTGATGCTGCCGGACAATCAAAACCAACTACTGCAGGTGGGATTTATTCATGTGGTATGGGTGGAATTATGGCTGGTAAAGCAATTGCAAAATATTTAGAAACAAATGATGATTTTCAACTTATGCAATATCAAGAATCTTGGTATAGTAAATTTGGAAAGGAGTTTGAAAAACAGCAACTTGCCAGAAAGGTACTACAAAAAATTGACAATAAAACAGTTGATAAAATATTTGATATGATTACGCCAGAGATACTATCCGAGATCTCTAGCAAGGATGATTTTGATTTTCATACAGCATCTATAATAAAATTACTTGGTGTACGTAAATCTCTAGCAGCTGCACAAAACCTTATGGGATCTGAGATTAAACGTCTGCTAGTTGGTTAACCAATTAGAATGTAATAAGGTATAAATGCAGTACACCATCAGCAAGTTTTAGAATGTCACCAAGTCTAGTATTACCGATTTGTAGTTGTTGTCATAGAAATATCATGCCTAATGATAAATGCGTCAAATTCAATTGTCCTAACTGTGAAAAAGGAGATCTGATTTGGAGATGTGAAAGTTGTAGAGTGGCAGTTAGAAACTATAAATGCTCAGTTTGTAATTTCGAAGGTCCTTAAAAATGGCACAATTACTTTTGATTACAAAAATACTTCCTACCGGAATAGACGTTGATTTAGATGGATTGGCAGAATCTATCAGGACTAATCTAAAAGATGGTATAAAATTGAGAAATTTTCAAAAAGAACCACTTGCATATGGTCTAAATTACCTAAAATCGGAATTTATTTTGGATGATAAGGAGGGACAGATGGATTCGTTAGAAAATACTCTGCACTCGGTTGATGGTGTAAGTGAGTTTGAAGTTTTGAATATGAGTAGAATGTCTGTTGATGTGTAGGTAATATCA
>Ga0207965_1000603_pt1 | contig 10498 bp, 8 predicted proteins | sample Knorr_S23_td_O2m_FD_185609 | JGI IMG/M metagenome (GOLD analysis project Ga0207965, IMG submission 185609) | Marine microbial communities from Southern Atlantic Ocean transect - Knorr_S23_td_O2min_ad_571m_LV (SPAdes) (version 2) | ecosystem: Environmental > Aquatic > Marine > Oceanic | place...
TAACTACAGGTTGCTAGGCAAGTGCTGTCAAGCATTGTTATCATCGAATAATCGTTTTATAGCAATTTATCTAAGTATGCTGGGAAAAATTCTTCTAACCTTAGCTGTCACCGCGATCATGTTTTTTGTGCTACGCCAACGGCAGATTGCAGAAAGTGAAGAATTTCAATCTAAAGATAGTAACTCGCCGGCAAGACAAGCGAAGAAGAGAACCGATACCACTCTGACTAAAGACCTGCGTATCGGGGCTTATCTTTTTCTAATCTTGATGGTAGGTCTGGGCGGTGTGCTCTATTATTATCAATGGCGGGACGATCGATTGGTCTTAACGATTAACTTGTATCGCACAAACCAAGCTCAACCAACCACTTACGAAGTTTACAAAAATCAACTTAATGAGCGCAGTTTTGTTACCACCGACGGTATAACGGTGACAGTAGCCGGTGACGAGCGCATGGAAGTACTTGAACTCGATCGGTAAGAAACTTCTAATCACCTTGATTTAAGCTATTTGCAACTATTCGCTCTGCCCTTGCAACAAAGCTATGGCATTCCTACTCACCGGGCTTAGCTTATCCTTATCAGATGCAGCATAGCCCACAATCTTTTCACGCATCAGCGGTGCCCAAAAGCGTTTCAGGTGATCGGCTGTTCGAGCAGCATCCAGTTCTTTATTCTCTCCACGGGCAAGATTTTCGGATATCTGGTTGATCATCTTGATCAAATGTTTCAGTTCCGTATCAGTCACGACGCATAAACTCAGATCAATCGTTGATGATTACTATAAACCACATGACGTCCGTCTCTGGAAAATCCGACAAGACTGATCGATGCTTTCCGCGCTATATCGATCGCCATCGCGGTAGGTGCAGAAACCGCAACTACAATAGCTATTCCTGCCATAGCTGCTTTTTGCACCATTTCATAACTGGCTCGACTGGAAAGCAATAAAAATCCAGGTTCTCCAAGTAATTTCCTCTTGCTCAGGCACCCGATCAATTTGTCCAAAGCGTTATGCCGACCAACGTCTTCACATACGCACACCATGCTACCTTCGGGGTCAAACCACGCCGCTCCGTGAACAGCGCCAGTTAACCTCTGCAGAGGTTGGTAGTCAGTAAGGGTCATTGTGGCTTTCTGTAGAGCGTCATGGGAAACCACGTTATTTGATGTGACGGACGGCACCGGCAGTCGGATCTGCTCCAAAGACTCCGCGCCACAGACGCCACATCCAGTCCTACCGGTCATACTGCGTCGTCTATCTTTCAATTGCATGAAGCACTGGTTCGATAGAGTAACATTTACTTCGATGCCCGCATCGCCCGCGGAAACCTGCAGGTCATAAATGTCGTCCAGACTCGTGATGATGCCCTCTGTTAGACTGAAGCCAATGGCGAAGGAGTCTAGTTCACCTGGGCTAGCCATCATCACAACATGTGAAATATCGTTGAAGACGAGCGCTACGGGTATCTCCTCGGCTATGCTGTCAATTTTTTCATCCAGATTGTTTGGCCTGACAGCTGTCCAAATTTTGACGGAAAACTCGGCATGTGCTGGATCGTGGCGCGCTTCGGTCTCATTTTCCCCAGCCGAACCGTTCTTCACGACCGTTGCCACTTCAGGAATTCGCCTCTTCCAGGAAGGCAAGTTGTTTTTGAGAAAAGTTCTCGAATCGACTCTGCCAATCAGAGGGCTCCGAAACCTTGCTGACCTGGACTGCAGTCACCTTGTACTCAGGACAGTTGGTCGCCCAATCCGAATTTTCAGTAGTGATAACATTGGTACCGGTCTCCGGATAGTGGAACGTCGTATAGACAACGCCAGGTTGAACTCGGTCGGTAATTTCCGCTCTGAAAACAGTTTCTCCGGCACGGCTCAATGCTTTCACCTTATCACCCTGCCTCACTCCACGTTCTTCTGCATCGAACGTATGGATCTCGAGCACGTCTTCTTCGTGCCATACCTTATTCAAGGTTCGACGGGTTTGGGCACCAACGTTGTACTGAGAAAGTACACGGCCTGTTGTCAGTAGAAGCGGATATCGCTTTGTCACTTTTTCATCAGTTGCAACAAACTCCGTGATTGCAAAATAACCCTGGCCGCGAACAAACTCGTCAACATGCATGATTGGTGTCCCAGATGGTGCTTCATCATTACAAGGCCATTGGATAGATCCTTCTTCTTCCAGCCGCTTATAATTGACGCCCTTAAAGGTCGGAGTCAATTGAGCTATTTCATCCATAATTTCCGATGGATGACTGTAGTCCATGGCATAGCCCAGTGCATTGGCCAGGGCGACGGTCCCTTCCCAATCTGCCTTGCCACTCAATGGCTCTATCGCTTTGCGTACCGGTGAAATGCGGCGCTCAGCATTGGTAAACGTTCCGTCCTTCTCAAGAAATGTTGCTCCTGGAAGAAATACGTGTGCAAACTTGGCGGTTTCATTCAAAAAGATATCTTGCACGATCAAACACTCCAAACTACGCAGCGCATTCTCCACATGTTGAGTATTAGGATCTGATTGAGCAACATCCTCTCCCTGACAATAAAGACCTTTAAATTGACCCGCAACAGCTGCATCCAACATGTTCGGAATTCGCATACCCGGTTCGCTGCCGATTTTTACTCCCCAGCACTCTTCAAAGGATTGTCGGACACTATCGATTGAAATGTGTCGGTACCCCGGCAACTCATGAGGGAACGAACCCATGTCGCAAGCACCCTGCACATTGTTTTGCCCCCGAAGCGGATTAACCCCGACGCCTTCTCTACCGATGTTGCCAGTGAGCATTGCTAGGTTCGCTATTCCCATGACCGCCGTTGAACCCTGACTGTGTTCGGTCACGCCAAGACCATAGTATATGGCTGCATTGTCAGCTCGTGCTAACAACCGTGCCGCAGCAACAATTTTTTCTGCAGAGACTTGGGTTACTTCAGCTAGGACCTCAGGAGAATTTCTTGGTTCACGGATGAATTGTTTCCATTCTTCGAAAGCCTCAGATTCACAGCGGTCTTTGATAAATTCCACAGATTCCAAGCCTTCAGTAACAATCACATGAGCCATAGCATTGAGGAGAGCCACGTTAGTTCCTGGCAGTAGGTTTAGATGATAGTCACTTGCAATATGAGGACTTCGCACTAGGTCAATGCGCCGCGGATCGGCAACAATCAGTTTGGCACCCTCACGCAGTCGTTTTTTCATACGTGAAGCAAAGACAGGATGAGCGTCGGTTGGGTTCGCTCCGATTACCATAATTACGTCAGCTTTTTCGACAGACTCAAAAGTTTGTGTCCCAGCTGACTCACCGAGAGTCGTTTTTAGCCCGTATCCAGTGGGTGAGTGGCAAACACGGGCACAGGTATCGATATTATTATTTCCAAACGCAGCCCTCACCAGTTTCTGCACCAGGTAAGTCTCTTCATTAGTACAACGAGACGAGCTGATTCCGCCCACAGCATCGCGCCCATACTTTTCTTGTATTGCTCGGATACGAACCGCTGCAAAATTTACCGCCTCATCCCAAGAAACCTGGCGCCAAGGTTCATCGATACTCTGTCTGATCATAGGTTTAGTAATTCGATCAGGGTGACTTGTATAACCAAAAGCAAACCTGCCCTTTACACAGGAATGCCCACGATTAGCCTTACCGCCTTTATAAGGCACCATTCGTACTACCTGGTCCCCTTTCAATTCAGCCTTGAAAGCACAACCAACTCCACAGTAGGCACAAGTGGTCAATACGCTATGCTCCGGCAACCCGTTTTCTATAATTGATTTTTCCATCAATGTTGCAGTCGGGCAGGCTTGCACACAAGCGCCACATGCCACACATTCAGAATCCATAAATTTTTCATTCTGACCAGCTGCCACCTTAGAGTCGAATCCACGCCCGTCAATCGTTAACGCATAGGTTCCCTGGATTTCTTCACAGGCGCGCACACATCGGGAACAGACGATACATTTGCTTGCTTCAAAATTGAAATAGGTATGACTGGTGTCGGTGGGAGCATCGAGATGGTTTTTACCGGCGTAACCGTAGCGGACTTCTCTAAGGCCTACCTCGCCCGCAGCATCCTGCAACTCACAGTCTCCATTAGCTGCACAAGTCAAACAATCCAAAGGATGATCTGAAATATATAGCTCCATTACATTCCGTCGTAGCTTTGCCAAACGCTCTGTCTGAGTTCGGACAGCCAGCCCTTCTTCAACTGTTGTGGTGCAGGAAGAAGGGAAGCCCCTGCGGCTCTCGATCTCAATCAAACACAAACGACAAGAACCAAAAGCCTGCAGAGAATCAGTTGAACAAAGCTTGGGTATATTAATACCGAGTTGCGCGGCGGCCCGCATTATGGAAGTACCACGCGGGACGCTAATCTCGCGACCGTCTATAGTCAGCGTGACTAATTCAGTGGCCTCTAAGTCCTGGACAGGCGGAGTGCCATAATCTTTGTCAGGGTTCAAATCCTGAAGATAACTGGCACTGGTATCTGGATCAAAATACTTCAGCATTAGTTATTACTCTTCATGTGCTCGACTTAAAATCTTCCGGAAAGTGAAGCAAGGCGCTCCTAACTGGAAAGGGCGTCATACCCCCCATCGCGCAAAGTGAACCATCAACCATGGTATCGCAAAGTTCTTTCAATAATTCAATAGATTGTACTCTTTTTTCTTCATTCTTCGTTGTCTGGCGGATTCTATCGATAACTTCTACGCCCCGCACCGATCCGATCCGACAGGGAGTGCACTTCCCGCACGACTCGATTGAACAGAATTCTAGGGAAAAACGCGCTTGCTCACACATGTCCACAGATTCATCGAACGCCACTACTCCACCATGTCCTAACATGGCATCGATCGCCAAAAAGGACTCGTAATCAAGTGGCGTATCCCATTGGCTTTCAGGCAGATAAGCTCCCAGTGGCCCACCAACTTGCACAGCACGCATGGGTTTGCCAGTACGAGTACCTCCACCAAAATCTTTCAGCAAAGTCTGGAGAGTGCCGCCAAAGGCTAGCTCCACCAATCCTGTGTGTTTGAGGTTACCTGCTAATTGAAAGGGTAGAGTTCCGCGCGATTTCCCTACTCCATACTCTTGGTAAACGACCGGGCCATTGGCCAAAATCGACGGAACAGACGCTAGGGTAATAACATTATTGATCACCGATGGTTTGCCAAACAGGCCCTTAACAGCCGGTAGAGGCGGTTTGGGCCTTATCTCTCCACGCTTACCTTCCAGGCTTTCCAGCATTGAGGTTTCCTCACCACAAATATAGGCTCCTGCTCCTAGACGCAGTTCTAGATCGAATTGGTGGTCGCTACTTGCAATCGTTTTACCGAGATAGCCGTGTACCCGGGCCGTCTCAACGGCCTGTTCAAATATCTGCTTGGTAAGAGGATATTCTTCTCGCAAATAGATGTAACCAAGGTCTGCACCCACCGCCAATCCGGCAATTATCATCCCCTCGATCAGGCAAAAAGGATCGCTTTCCATTAGCATACGATCAGAAAAAGTGCCGGAATCACCTTCATCTGCATTGCAAACAATGTATTTCTGTCCAGACGGAGAATCGAGTACCGTCTGCCACTTGATACCAGTCGGAAACGCCGCACCACCCCGCCCCCTCAAACCAGAATCGGTAACACAAGTGACAATATCCTGAGCTGACATGTTTAATGCTGCTTGCAATCCCTCAAAGCCACTATTCGCACAATAATCTTCAATCGATAAAGGGTTAGTTAACCCCACCCGAGCAAAAGTAACTCGCTGCTGTTTCTTTAAATAAGGAATGTCTTCAGTGGGTCCAAGATAAAGCGGATGCTCGGCGCTACGCTCCCAAAACCGACTGGCGATGAATTCGTCAACCTTATCACTGGTAACTGGCCCAAACGCAATGCGTCCATTACAGGTATCCATCTCAATCAAGGGCTCAAGCCAATACAAGCCCCGTGAACCATTTCTCACAATATCAAGTGGCAATTGTTGTCGTTCAATTGCTTGCTGCAGGGTTGCTGCCACAGAATCAGCTCCCAAGGAGCAGGCTGTTGTATCACGAGGAACATAGAGTCGAATTATGGCGCTCATTACGTCACTTCAACTGGTTGATGCCCTAGACTGGCAACGATCGCATCGAAGCGAATTTTATCCACGTGACTAAATATTTCGTTGCCCACGCGCACAGACGGTGAGCAAGCGCAGTTACCGAGACAGTAAACTGGCAACAGAGTAACTTCACCATCAGCTGTGGTTTCATGAAAATCGATGCCCAGCAACTCTTTTGCATAATTTTCCATTACTCGGCTACCCATAGCCTGACAGGATTCGGCGCGACAAATCTGTACCGTGTATCGACCCGGAGGGCTACTCCGAAAATAGTGATAGAAGCTTATTACTCCATGGACCTCGGCTCGAGACAAGTTCAAGCTATCGGCGATAAAAGGCACTGATTCCGTCGGCACATAACCGAGTTCATCCTGAATACCATGGAGGATCGGTAAGAGAGCCCCTTGCTCTAGCTTAAGTTCTTCGACGATATCCACAACCAGCTTTGTATGCCCTGACTGCTGATGGCTTGTCTTGTTCATAAATCTTTTCCTGTTCGAAAAATTCGACAGTATATGACTAAGGTACTGCAAATCGAGCGATACGATCCGCTCCAGCGATACCTCCGACCCAAATCTCCTCGCCAACCTGGATAGCCACGGTGCCCAATAAAAACCACCCGGTAGAAGGGTAATTCACTATCTCATCCGCGGACATGGATTCTGGGCTTACTCTCGTCACTCGAGTGGAAACACCTTCACACTGACCCTGACCAAGGCAATTAAAAATCGAATTTGGTGTAGGCCCGACATGGCCCGCCGCGAACAAAGTACCATCAGGTGCCCAACGCACATTATCAATGTGGTGTGTAACATCAACCGAATCTACCTGAACTGGTATTTGGTTCCGGGACAGCCGAATGAGAGAGCGGCTACCCCATCCTCCAATATAATACCACCGGCCATCAGGTGATACTTCCAGTCCATTAGGCCCGGCTGTTTCGCTTCCTGGTACCTTGCTCCATCCCTGATCCGAGTTCCACTCCCATACAACTCCTTCCGGTAGTTGGAATTGGGTAGCCGCAATGCCGCCTTCGGGTAACGCGACCACTGAATTGAATACGACCGAATCAGGTGCTGGGATGCAGCCTATCCAACTAAGAGTAGGTGTCACTTCTCCCATATTGACATTAAAAACCTCGATTGCTTCACGAGCGCCATGACGAACCACATACAACTGATGTATACCATCTGAATTTCTTGTTAGATTAATACCATGAGGTCTGAACCTGCTCGTCTCCGGTCCCACACATTCTGTATAAGTTTCTCTATCGTGCATTTGGTTTGCTGACAATCGAGGATAGAGCTCCGACGAACTAGCATCGCGTGTATCTATTAGATACAGATAACCATCATCTTCCATGCCCGAGGCAATCAACCAGGGAGTCTCCGGTATCAGTGCCAGGTCTTCTGGGCTTACTGGCCCACAAACAAACTTAACATCACCATCAGGTTCGCAGTTAGATGCCGCAAAAGAGAAAATGGAGACAAGCCAGCCTACAAAAAAACTGGACACAACGAGCAATCGTATTCGCATAATTCCTCCCCTAAATTCAGGTCATATATGAGAGGAGAAGGATAGCCGAAGACGTGGCAAAATTCACCTTGTAGAGCCAGGTAGTGCGGTTTCCAAGGGCGATCATTGCTTTTATTACCCGATTAAACTCAAATGATCGATGGATAATTGTCACACTGGTAGTCAAATTCATACGACAAGGTATATTAATGTCCAAGTTTAACAACCTCTTCCCTCTCTGGGCTGTTCTGCTTTCTTTCGTAGCCTTTGTATTTAACGGGTTTTTCGGAAACTTCGAGCAGGCAATAGTACCGTTGCTAGCCTCCGTTATGTTCATCATGGGGCTGACGCTTACCGATGAGGACTTTCTCAGAATTTCAAAAGACCCGAGACCGGTGTTTGTCGGGGTACTACTGCAGTTTTTGTTAATGCCAATTCTGGCATTGACCCTCGCGACAATGCTGCAATTATCCAATCAGCTAACTGCGGGCATGGTATTGGTGGGAAGCTGTGCTGGCGGCACGGCATCCAATGTTATTAGCTATCTGGCTAAAGGCGACGTTGCGCTTTCAATATCCATGACCATGACATCTACTCTTGCTGGGGTCATCGCAACACCCTTGCTTTGTTCTTTTTACTTGTCGGAAACAGTAGCGGTAGATACTCTTGGAATGCTCTTGAGTATCTCCCAAATTGTTCTGGTACCAGTTGTGCTTGGCTCATTGGTTAACCACTACGCACATTCAGCCGTATTGAAATTCGAATCGTGGCTACCAAGTATTTCTATTGTAATTATTCTGTTAATCATCGCCATTATTGTCGCTTTGAATTCCCAACAATTGTTGGAAGTCGGGCTCCTAACGCTCATAGCGGTTATTTTGCATAACCTATTGGGTCTGACTGGTGGTTTCTGTATCAGCCGCCTGTTTGGATTCAACCTCAGACAGAGCCACACCATCGCTATTGAGGTTGGTATGCAAAATTCCGGGCTAGGGGCCGCTCTTGCCCTGCAATTCTTTTCTGGTGCTGCGGCCCTGCCTGCCGCGTTATTCAGTGTTTGGCACAATATCAGCGGTTCGATCCTGGCTTCACACTGGAGTCAAAAGCGTTCTTCCTTGGAATACGCAATGAAGGACCAAGAATCTACAGACACAAATTAGAACTTCCTCTACCTCAGTCAATTCAGTAGACCAATTGCGACGCACAATTGGTGCGGAGTGATCCAAATCACAGTTAGATATCATTAATAGTTGACTTAAAAAATAACAAGCTTAGAATCCGCGCTTCGAGAAATTTTATTGTGTGAAGAAAATGAATACCTGGACAATCCAAACAACCATGACGAAGAACAAGACCTTTCTGGGTCATTGGTTCTGCGTGCGCGTGGTAACTATTGAGGGACTCAATTTAGAGTGAATTTCTGACCAATAAACGATTAACAACCGTACTAAAGAAAAGACCTCTAAGTCTCAAAGCCTAGAGGTCTTTTTTTTTGAATTAAATTCCAGCCACAGTCGCCCGCGGGCGCCGGGAAATAATTATGCTTCATAAATCGCACGGAAACATAACCATAATCTACAGCCTTCTATAAGCCCCGATGAATCTATTAGTAGCTTATCGATTACTTTAATTCTACCGAACAAGGTGTCTCTGAATGTATCAGAGAAAACTATTCAACAGCGTGTTGCTGCATAAGCTGTCCCTCCCCCCCCTAGGGGGTAAGCACTCAATTCTTTCCCTCCTCATGAGTGCTTACCCCTATTTTTTTATTAAAATTATAGGATGCGATAAGATTGATTGTCGTGATATTCGTAACTATATTTTTGTAACTATCAAATACTAAAACATATTTAACTTTAGTCGCTCTAGGAACAGCTCTGAACCATTATTGCTGGTTTACCTGGCGACATGGTAAAGTTTTCAAGAGGTTTTTAGCTCCGTAGCGTTTCCGTTGATAAAACGCATAATATGACAGCAATGTCATGAATTAAAAACGGGAAAATAATGGGGCATACCGAACTGTATCGGGGTGCAGAGTATGTCATCGATTTTCTACCAAAATCCAAACTGGAAGTAGCTGTCGCCGATGAATTTTGCGATCGAACCATCGAAGCTATTTGTAAAGCCGCTGGTACCAGGCAAATCGGCGATGGTAAGATCTTCGTCACCGACTTGGAACAGAGTATTCGAATAAGAACTGGTGAAACTGGTAACGATGCTCTATAGAGGGATTACTTAAAAATGATGAATAAAATAGCAAAAACAAAATACTTAACAACCTTGGCACTCCTACTCTTACCGTCGCTTGCTTCCGGACAAGACCTTTCTGGAGCCAACACTGGCTGGGTTTTAACATCCACAGCATTGGTTCTCTTTATGACGCTTCCAGGTCTGTCACTTTTCTACGGGGGGCTAGTTAGAACAAAGAATGTTCTATCAGTATTGATGCAGTGCTTCGCCATCGCGGTTACGATCTCCATACTATGGCTACTAGTCGGCTATAGCATAGCGTTCGGTCCTTCCGAGTCTGCATACTGGGGCGGACTCAGCAAGATTATGTTCAACGGAGTCGGAATCGACTCAATATATGGCGATATCCCGGAAACCGCATTTGCGGCATTTCAGATGACGTTCGCAATTATAACTCCGGCGCTGGTAGTTGGAGCTTTTGTTGAACGCATCAAATTTTCATCAATGCTTATTTTTAGTCTGCTCTGGACACTGCTTGTTTACTTCCCGGTAGCCAATTGGGTATGGGGTGGCGGCTGGTTAGGCCAGATGGGGCTGATCGATTTCGCCGGCGGCACTGTTGTGCATATAACGGCTGGCGTTGCCGCTCTCGTTACTGCACTAGTAATCGGTAAGCGCAAAGACTTCCTCTC
>Ga0207965_1000604_pt1 | contig 10494 bp, 10 predicted proteins | sample Knorr_S23_td_O2m_FD_185609 | JGI IMG/M metagenome (GOLD analysis project Ga0207965, IMG submission 185609) | Marine microbial communities from Southern Atlantic Ocean transect - Knorr_S23_td_O2min_ad_571m_LV (SPAdes) (version 2) | ecosystem: Environmental > Aquatic > Marine > Oceanic | place...
AGATCAGTGAGTCAATTGAGGCAGGCAGCCCCGTCTCAGATCCGTTGTTTGATCTTGAAGCAAAGGTACAATCTGGAGAGAATCCAGTCGCCCCTGATTTGGAACCTTTGCCAGAGATTGTTGTTGTCATCGATGAATTGGCTGACATGATGTTGACGGTTGGCAAGAAGGTAGAGCACCTCATCACAAGATTAGCTGCCAAAGCAAGAGCATCAGGAATTTACATGATTATTGCAACCCAGCGACCCTCTGTCGATGTTATTACTGGGCTGATCAAAGCCAACATACCGTGCAGAATTGCTTATCAGTGCTCTGCTAAAGTTGATTCTAGAACCATCTTGGATCAAATGGGCGCGGAAAGTTTACTCGGTAATGGCGATATGTTGTTTATTCCACCAGGGACCTCCATGCCAATAAGGATCCATGGAGCTTTCGTTTCAGATGAAGAAGTCCGACGGGTTTCAGAAAATCTACAATCCAGTTCGGAACCAATCTTTTTAGATGAGGTCACATCCGGAGAAATTGATGGCATCCCATTGGCTGATCCCAAAGGAGTGACCGGTGGCTCAACAGACAGCGAATCAGACCCTTTGTACGATGAAGCCGTTAAACTGGTTACTGAATCCAGAAATGCATCCATTTCATCGGTTCAAAGAAGACTTAGAATAGGTTATAACAGAGCTGCAAGACTTGTGGAGCAAATGGAGGACGTGGGTATCGTCACTCCCCTTGAATCAAATGGTAAAAGGGAAGTTTTAGCACCACCACCACCTGAAGTTTAAGCCAAAATGCTAAAACTAAAGGAGTGTGGCTGCATTGTTGCAATCCTTATTAGCTTACTGGCTTTTAATCTTAGTTATTCCACTGAAGGGCCTTCGTTAAATATCAATGAATATTTGAATGAAATTCATTCACTTCAAGCGAGTTTCAAGCAATCCATTTTCAGCCCTGCAAACGAAGTCATTGATTACACTGAGGGTTCTATTCTTCTTAAAAAGCCGGGCAATATAATGTGGCAATTTACCGTCCCCAGCCTCAAGAGAATCACTGTCCACGACCAAAAAATTTCAACTTACGACGCCAATTTAAATCAGGTAGTAATAGTTCCATTTTCAGATCGATACCAATCATCACTCGCCAATATTTTACTTAAAAATAACAGCCTGACGAGCTATTACCAGATTAGTTCAGAGACATCCAACAACAATGTTTATTCGGCTATTCTGATCCAGAAAGAGAGCAATAATCTCTTTACAAAAATGAAAATTACTGTTGTTGAAATGCTATTAACTGAAATAAAACTATGGGATGCTAGCGGCCAATCTATAGCTATTATTTTTGATGATGTCATTCTAAATGAACCATTGTCTGACTTGTCATTTCAAATCTCTGTCCCCAAGGGAACTGATGTTTTTGATCAAACATCATGAATTTAATGAGTGATAAAACTAATTTCTATTTTCAAATAATTGGATCTTTTTCAGTTTTAGTGCTTTTAACATACTTGCATTTCATGCAAGCACCTTCAATCGATCTAATAAACCTGAATCAAGTTGACAAGTTGGCCCATGTTTTAATGTTTTTTCTTACCATGATGTGGTTTATGTATGTCACTGCTAAGCCCTGCCAGTTGTTAGTTGGCGTTTCTTTGATTTTATTTGGTTTGGTACTTGAATACATTCAGATGAATTTTTTACCTGACCGTACATTTGAATGGCTTGACTGGATAGCTGACGGGATCGGGGTGGTACTTTGTTTTTTTATAGTTCGAGTTCTAACAGACAAATTTTTTGATAGTTCTGTCTAATTTTCAGATAATTTTATAGACTTTCAATGTATATATGCTAGATCCAAAAAGAATAAGAGACGACAGGAATTACATCGCTAAAAATTTGGCTCGTCGCGGAATGAAGTTTAATCTCGATGAAGTTATTGAACTTGATTCTCAGAGAAGGAAACTGCAATCTCAACTAGACAATTTACGCAGTGAAAAAAACAGGGTTTCTAGAGAGATTGGTTTAGCAAAATCCGAGACTGCAGCACTATCTGAGTCAAAATCTAGAATGCGTGAACTAAATCAGGATTTAAAAAATTACGAAAAAAAATTAAACAAACTGTCTGCTCAACTCAATGCATTTTATTTGGATTTTCCCAATTTACTTCACGATTCAGTGCCGGACGGAACCGATGAATCAATGAATCAAGAAATACGTGTTTGGGGTGAACCTAGGGTATTCGATTTTAAAGTTGAGGATCATGTAAAACTGGGGCAAGATCTAGGTTTGTTTGATTTTGAAACGGCGGCAAAAATATCTGGGTCACGTTTTGCTGTTTTTAAAGATGATTTTGCTAGGCTTCACCGGGCCTTGATTCAATTCATGCTTGATGTCCACACGCAAGAAAATAATTACATCGAATATTATGTCCCAAGTCTTGTAAAAAGCAGGTCTCTTGAAGGGACAGGGAATTTGCCTAAGTTTGCAGGTGATCTTTTTAAGATAGATAGCGATGATGATTTTTATTTAATCCCTACCGCTGAGGTTCCATTGACAAATCTTGTTCGAGATACGATTTTACAATCCGACGAACTGCCAAAAAAATTTATCGCTCACACACCCTGTTATCGTTCTGAAGCTGGCTCTTATGGTAAGGATACCCGAGGCATGATACGGCAACACCAGTTTGAAAAAGTCGAATTGGTTCACATTGTTAAACCCGAAGAGTCCTACGACGCTTTGGAAGAATTAACACAGAATGCAGAATCTATTTTGATCAAGTTGGGTCTTCCATATCGAGTAGTATTGCTTTGCTCCGGGGACAGCAGTTTTGCAGCCGCAAAAACCTACGATATTGAGGTCTGGTTGCCATCCCAGGATCGATACAGAGAAATATCTTCTTGCAGTAATTGTGAAGCATTTCAGGCGAGAAGAATGAAGGCAAGGTGGAAAAATGAGCAAACAGGTCAAAATGAGTTTGTCCACACTCTCAATGGCTCAGGACTAGCGGTTGGCAGGACTTTGGTTGCTATTCTTGAAAACTATCAGCAAAAAGATGGAACAATTACCGTACCTGAAGTACTTCGGCCCTATGTGGGGAATCAGCAAGTGATAGGGTAATATTACTTAGACTTTTCTTTCGACTCTGGCGACCAATCCTTTATGTGTATATCTCTTTGGGGAAAAGGGATAATGATGCGGTTTTTTTGAAATTCTTCATCGATTTTAAAATTGAGTTCACTGACAACATCGTATCGTTTTTTGATATCAAAAATTCGAACCCTTAGTTCAAATTCAAGGGCACTGTCACCAAAACCCATGAACAATGCTTTTGGAGGTGAGACTCTGCCATCGGTTATAACACTCTTATTTTCGTGACTTACAGCTTCCAGGATATCCTTTACTTTATTAATGTCACTGCCATAGGCAACACCAACTCTAATTCTGAGTCTCCCATAGGGATTGTGTAGTACCCAGTTGGTTACACGTCCAGAAATCAATTCAGAATTTGGAACCAACATATCTTGATTGTCCAATGTTTCAATTTCAGTGGCACGTATGCTTATTTTTTTAACAAAGCCCTCGACATCACCAACGGTTACAAAATCTCCAGCTTTAATCGGTCGTTCAAATAAAAGGATGATTCCTGAAACAAAATTATTTGCTATCGATTGCAGTCCGAATCCAATTCCCACAGAGAGTGCACCAGCGACTACAGCCAAACCGGTTATGTTAATACCCGCTATGGACAACCCGACCAGTAAAGAGATCGTAAAACCCGTGTAACCCACAATTGTTACCAAAGCATCTCTGGCCCCTCTATCGCTAGAAATAATCTGTCTGAGCCACCGTTTATCAATCCATCTTTTGATCCACCCGGTAAAGGCCAATAGAACTGTGAAAGCGATGATCCCACCAACAATATTTGTCGGTACGATGCGTATCCCACCTATGGGAATCCCATCCCTTGCGTAGGAAGACAAAGTTCCCAAAATGGTCCCCGTCGGGTCCCAAATATTAAAAATGATTACCAGGAAACCGATCCAAAATAGAGTATCAAAAAAAAGCTGATAAATTCCAAGTCTAGATTTACCAAGGTCTCTGGTAATATTTAAGAAGCCCCTTATTTTAATCCCAACTATATGCGTTGAGGCGTTAATCCAATTCCTTGTTCTCACGCTAAGAGTCAAAAGAGACCACAGGGCATAACTAGCAAGGAGAGTGATCATAAAACCACCTAAAACAAAACTGGCTAGATTATGAAAACCTGATAGTTCGGCTAGGAAACTGATAGTCAATGCAGAATAGCCTACCAAACTTAAAATTCTATATTGACCATCGACGAAGAACGCTTTTGAGAATGCATTCAATACCAGGAGCAGAGCTACTATTAATACACCAACTATCGCAATCCTCATCAGTGATTGTTCTGCAGCGGCTGGACTGGTAACGGTGCTGGTCAACCAATCAGGGCCGAAAACAATGTAGCTAATAATAAGGATCAACGTGAAAAACCTCATTCTTTGTCTAAGGGATCGAGAATCTTCTTCATTGAAACCGTCTTTAACACCCATAGGTGAGAGTGATCCGGTAGCAAAGTTTATGAGAACATGGAATAAAGATGCAATAAACGGGCTCAACGCCAATCTAACAATTAGTGATTCTGAGGACCCTACTGACAGGGCCAGGCTGATGGCCATGGCAATACCTAAAGATCCAACAATTAAAGGTGCTTGGACTCGGCCAAAGGGTTTAAAAACTTTTCTTAGGTCTAAAATTAATTGGCGATCGAACTGCTTAAAAAGCTCGGTATATTGAATTTTCTTAATTTGTCCGCCTAACAAAAAACCAAAGCCAAATCCCACGATTAAAAGTAGGGCCAGCACCAATAAAGTTTCTTGGTTAATTCTCTTAATGGCCTCATCAAATAACAAACTGGGTAACAGAGTGATTTGTTCAGGTATCGTTGCGATAGCCCGAATGATATTAATATCCTTTTTGCTTAAAAATTCTGTTGTGAATTCATTGAGTAATTTGTTACTGACATCGATTATCCGTGTCGATCTGACAACCGATAGGTAACAGTTTTTAAGCTGTGCATCAACCTGTCCTCGTAAGTTTCTTGCGGTTGTAAGACGATCGTAGATCTCAATATCGACTTCGGGTTTGATTTGCTCTAAGGCTTCGACTTCAAGATTTAGAGTTGCAACCTGTGGTTCAATCTCACTGACGCATTCCAATGATCCAGCTCTCAAGCTCAGTGCTGTTTCTCTGATGTCCTTGAGCTCTCTCTCATTCAATGTTTGATTGTCCAATTGATTTTGTAAAATCGAGAGCTGATCAATGACCTCGTTAACCTCAAACTGTGCAGAAGATACCTGATTTGAACCTAAGAAAAATAAACTGAGCAAGATGCCATAATAGAAAACCATGGACTTGTTTTTTTGAAGAAGAAACATTCCTGCCATCTGTACTTGTATTGATTTTAAAAACCGTTGAGAGCAGTCTAACATGCTATCAAATCACGCAGCAAAAATATCGCATGCTATGCAATGGGGAGCTAATTGCAAAGGAATAATCCATGAGAAATTGCTATACTGCCAAGGAACTTCAGGGCTGTATTAGTTCTCATTGCATCAGCAGCCAACCTTTTTTACAATACGTGAATGGATATGAAAGAATTTTTTAAGACAGCGGGCTTATTGCTATCTTGCATAATTTTAGCAAGATTTATAATGCCTGCAAACTACACTCCCTTGATTGCAATGGCTGTTTTTATGCCGTTTGTAACTGACAATAAAAATCTACAATTATTACTGCCGGTAAGTTTATTGCTTGTTACGGATCTTATACTAGGGTTCTACGGGACTGCAATGCTGTTTGTATACGGCACCATGTTTTTAATTGGTCTTTTATCAAGGTTACTGCATAAAGACAATATACAAAGACTAATGACTAATTCTTTGTTAAGTGTCGTTTTATGGCATGTAATTGTAAACTTTGGTGTTTATTTCAGCGGTTTGGGTACCCAAACTTTAGCTCAAACATACATACTGGCAATACCTTTTGACTTCAGATTACTTACCAGCACATTGCTGTTTTCGGGTGTGTTTTATGGGATAAGGCACCTGGTTAAAGAATACGCTTACCTTGGTAATAAAAGAGTTAGCTAAGCGGTAAGATTTTTTCTCCAAGCAAACGGCCAAAAGTCATAGCCGGTGTAACCAGCATGCCGTTGACATAGGCATTACCCGAGGTTGTTCCTGCCCCAATCACTTCTCCAACAGCATAGAGATTTTTAATCCTCTCACCACTTGGTTTAATAACTTCGAGTTCAGCGTTTACAGCGATACCGGCGAAAGAGCACAAAGTCCACCCTTGCATGCGAATGGAATAGAAAGGCGGTTTTGCAATTGGCAACGGTCGGTGAATTCTTTGAAATAAATCCTCCCTCTCATTAATTAGATCTGCATTGTATTGCTCCACCGTGACTTTAAGTTTTCTTGGGTTAAGTCCTGATTTGACAGCCAGTATTTCAAGGTCATTATCGCTTTTAAACATGGCATGTTGGTTTGATTCACTCATGATTCGTTTAGCGCTCCAGCCTGGAGCGGCGCTCCAACCTGGAATAAGAGGCGGAGATTCATCCAACATCCTTTGATCAAAAATTGCCCAATGCCTGTGTCCTGGTTGTTTTAGTATTCTATGTTCAATGTGATCAATACTAAGATGGTCTTCTTGCACAAACCTTTCGCCTTGGGAATTAACGAGTATTTCCCAAGGTTGTCTATTGGGTGGGTATAACGGAGCGTGTCCATACAATGGTGATGGATAGTTGTCATCTACAAGAATGGCCCCTGGCAGTGATGCGTATTTCTCACCTCCACGAAGATACCCTCCTGCTGACTGACCAAGCAATAGACCTGCACCTTGACTGTACGGGTAGGCTGCCCTGACATACAGGGGCACATTATGAAGTTCTTCAAATAAGTGAGGGTTTGAAGCACACCCACCGGATGCCAATACAGTATTATGTCCTTCGTACTGGGTTCTTCGGCCATCTTCATCTTCAACAATCACCCCTCGAACGGATCCATCCCTTGCTTGCACCAAATCAACAACACCAGAATTTAAAAGAAGCGATATAGAACCTCTTCGTATGGCAGCTTCAACCAATGGTTTGAAAACCATGAGTATGGAAATACCACCTTGAATTCCTTCCATGTAGCGTGCGGTTGCAAAATGGTCATGTCCAATACCTGTTACCGGGTGGTCATCTTTAATACGATAGCCGTTTGCTGCTAGCCAGTTGATGGTTTCTCCGGCATTATTCACCAGCAATCGGGCTAGTTCAGGATCAGAGGTATGGTGATTGATGCGCATGATGTCTTCGTAATGAGCCTCGGGTGAATCCTGGATTCCCTTTTTTTCTTGAAACACGGTTCCGGCACCGGCAATTTGTCCAGTGGATAAAAAGAGTGTGCCACCTATGGTTCCGGCTTTTTCAATCAAAAGTACACGAGCGCCTCTCTGAGAAGCGAATAATGCTGTGGGCAATCCTGCGGTTCCAGCACCAACGACTATTAGATCCCAATGCTGATCTCCTAATGCCAGACGGGTGGATAAAGGAAGTGAACTCAATGCGAGTAGTTTCCCCGAATTGATCAAAAATTTCCTTTTGGTCAATTTCTTTTTTTCATAAAACATAATTCATACCGTCGATCCAATAATAACTTATATTCTTTTACAAATTTCCCAAAACTTCAATATTCAATTGTCATTAGAAATTGCATCAAACTGGGTTGTTGATTAGAGAAAGCTGGGGTAAAGTTTGAGTATGAAAAAATTAACTCTGGTCGTGGGTCTCTTGTTGGTACTGAACAGTCATGCCATTTTCTCCCAACAATTGTTTAGCTCTCTTCCAGGTATACAAGACTCCACAATTCCCAGTGTAACTGTCCAAGGTCATGGATCTATGACAATGCCACCAGATCAAGCTGCAATAAGGTTTTCAATCAGCGATAAAGGAAGGAGTCTAGACTTGATTAAGAATAATGTTGGCAACATTACTTCCAGATTCCTAGAATTTGCAGAAAATCTGGGTATCAAAAAACAGAATCTAAGAACTACGAACATCAATATTTTCCCAGAATACACGTACGTTCCGAAGACAGGTAAACGTATTTTTGATGGTTATAGAATTAATAGGGACATAACAGTTAATCTAGAGAATTTAACTTTGCTTGGACAACTGGTTGAGGGAGCAATTAATCTGGGTGTGAATAATATTAACCCACCAATGTTCAGCTCAAAAAATGCGTCTGGGGTTAACATCAAGTTGCACACTTTGGCCATGGAAGATGCAAAAAATAAAGCCATTGCATTAGCCACATCTGTTAATGCAACTATCGGGAGGGCAATCGATGCGAATGCAGTACCAATTTCTTTCCAACCAAGGCCAACTGAAATGAGAATGCTAAGTGCTGATCAAGCGACAATGAATGAGCAAAATTACGAAGTTGGAGAAATCACCCACCAACTTTCCATAATCGCAACTTTTGAATTGATTTACTGATCGCCGAAACCCCTATACTATATACACATTACAGATATAGGAGAGGTGGCTGAGTGGTCGAAAGCGGCGGTTTCGAAAGCCGTTGACGGGTAAACCCCGTCCGGGGGTTCGAATCCCTCCCTCTCCGCCACTAATTTAGGTAAAAAACATGCAAGAAAAATTTCCCTACGAAGCGCCCATGGTGGTTGTAACTGAGGATATGTGTGATCTCAACGGACATATGAACGTTGCCTATTATTTACAAGCATTTGATATATATTCTCGACCAATGTTTGAGGAAATGGGATTTACCAGAGAACACTTTCAAAATGGATATTCAAGCTTTGCTGTTGAAGACAGTCTACGTTACCTAAAAGAATTTTTGCTTGGTGAGAAAATTTATCCTAGGTTTCGCATTGAAAATTTTAATAGAAAGTTGATCCACATTGTCGGGATCCTGCTGAATGAAGAAGGGCAACTAGCATCAATCTCAGAAACGATCATTGTTCATGTTGATATGAAAGCCAGAAAAACTGTCGAAATGCCCAAAGAATTCCTTGCCAAGTTACAAACTATAAAGGAAAAGCATCAGCAAACAGGCGAAATAGACTTTGACTTGAGGCTCAAAATCAGATCAAAATAATCATTATGAAAAATACAGTCCTAACCTTAAGTGCAACAATTTTTGCTTTAGTTTCTGTTGTTCATTTTGCCAGATTCTTTTTGAGGGCAGATCTCAGTATTTTTGGTTACCAACTTCCTCTCGTAACCTCCTTGCTAGCAGGCACTTTAACTGCAGTGTTGGCAATACTACTAGTCAGATTAAGAAATTAGTGGAACAATTCCCCCGTCCTAGTGATCAATTGTGTAAAGATCTTTTTGAGATCTCACACCCGTTCCTCAAAGATCATGCCCAAGAACTAAAAATTAAAGATTTAAGCAACGATTTCTTTCAGGAAACGGTTATTCCTCTAGGGGTTTATTGCAATCTTTTGCCTCAGCAAGAAAGACCTTATTTAGTCTGTTTTACTGGTGGTCAGGGTTCAGGGAAGACCACCTTGTCTAATTTTCTCCAGCTCTTCCTTCGAAAAGCTTGTGGAAGAAGTTCCATCGGTTTCTCGATTGATGATATCTATAAAACCAAAGAAGACAGAAAGAGACTTGCAAAGAATGTTCATCCTCTTTGCAGGGTGAGGGGAGTTCCAGGAACGCACGATATTCAACTGGGATTGGAAACACTGGACTCACTCTTGGCTGCAGGGCCATCGACTTTAACTCCTGTCCCTGCTTTTTCTAAACCGTTGGATGAACGCAAACCAAAATCGACATGGCAAGTATTTAAAGGCAAGCCGGATTACATTTTCTTTGATGCTTGGTGTGGCGGGGCAAAGCCGGTATCTGAGAAAGATTGGAAACCACCAATGAACGCTCTTGAGTTGGAAGAAGATCCAGATGGTATCTGGTCGAAGTGGAGCAACAAAGAATTAGCTGGTGATTACCAAAGGTTGTTTGATCGATTTGATTTGTTGGTTGTTATCAAAGTACCAAATATGGACCATATTTATCAGAGTAGATGGCTTCAAGAACAAACATTGGCTAAAACCCTTACAGACCCTGAGTTGCAAAAGAAGATTATGACCCGTGAAGAAGTTGATCGTTTTGTGATGCACTATGAACGCCTAACCCATTACATACAGGAGGAAGTCCCAGTTTTTGCAGACATTGTTATTGAAAGGGATGATAGATTTAATTATTGTTTTTCAAAAGTTCCTTAAACATAGAGATTAAAAGGGATTTAGCAAAGAGTATAATAAATCTGTAAATCCCTTTAATATAAGGGTTTGAAAGAAATAGGAGAGGTGGCAGAGCGGTCGAATGCGGCGGTCTTGAAAACCGTTGACGGGTAATCCTCGTCCGGGGGTTCGAATCCCTCCCTCTCCGCCA
>Ga0207965_1000612_pt1 | contig 10403 bp, 6 predicted proteins | sample Knorr_S23_td_O2m_FD_185609 | JGI IMG/M metagenome (GOLD analysis project Ga0207965, IMG submission 185609) | Marine microbial communities from Southern Atlantic Ocean transect - Knorr_S23_td_O2min_ad_571m_LV (SPAdes) (version 2) | ecosystem: Environmental > Aquatic > Marine > Oceanic | place...
AGTTATTTGAGTTATAAATGCCTTAGTTGAAGCAACTCCAATTTCTGGACCTGCATGAGTATATGATCCTGCATCTGCTTCTCTACTAATTGTAGAGCCAACCACGTTGCAGATCCCATATACAAAAGCACCTTGTTTTTTAGCTAGTTTTATTGCAGCTAGTGTATCAGCAGTCTCGCCAGACTGTGATATAGCAATAACTATATCAGACTTATCTATTACAGGATTACGGTATCTAAATTCAGATGCATATTCGACTTCAACAGAAATTTTAGCAATTTTTTCAAACATATATTCTGCAATTAGTCCTGCATGCCATGAAGTGCCACAAGCAACAATAGTAATTTTATTTGTTGAGATGAATTTATCAATATAATCATCAACACCAGACATTTTTATAATTCCTTTTTTTAATCTGAGTCTACCGCGAAGTGTATCAATAACTGCCGAGGGTTGTTCAAAAATTTCTTTTAACATAAAATGATCAAATCCCTTTTTTTGAATTTTAGCTAAATCAATTTCTAATTTTTCAACTGTTGGATTAGTAAAAGAGTCATCAGCTATTTTTCTATATTGAGTTGGTTTGTGATTTCGAATTATAGCCATTTCTCCATCTTTTAGGTAGATAGCTTTTTTCGTATAATCTAAAAATGGAGTAGCATCACTTCCAATGAAATACTCATCTTTACCAACACCTATACATAATGGACTCCCTAGTCTAGCAACAACTATTTCATCAGGCTTTTTAATATCAATAGCTGCAATTGAATAGGCTCCTATGACTTGATTTAATGCTAATTGAACTGCCTCACCAAGTTTGATATTCTCTTTAATTTGTATGTATTCAATCAGATTAACTAACACCTCTGTATCAGTTTCAGAATGAAAATGAAATCCTTTATTTATCAATTCCTCTTTTACAGCTGAATAATTTTCTATTATTCCATTGTGAACAATATGTATGTCATTTGAGTTTGAAGAATGAGGATGAGAGTTTTTATCATTAGGCTCACCATGAGTTGCCCATCTTGTATGTCCTATTCCTATATTCCCATGAAAGGTTTTAAGCTTAGAGATTCTCTTTTCTAATTTGCTTATTTTCCCTTTTGACTTATTAGAAATTAATTTATTTCCATTATATAAACAAATCCCTGCACTATCATAGCCCCTATATTCAAGCCTTTTCAGCCCTTCTAAAATTATTGGGTATGCATTTTTTGATCCTAAATATCCTACAATTCCACACATAGGGCCTTTTTATAAATTTAAATTTTTCTAAATAAAATGAATTATAAATTATTAGCTATTCTAATCTCCATAATTTCTAATCTTCTGGTTCAGTATAATAGATTTTAATTTTAGGTCTCTTATCTTCTTGTTGACTTTGATTGCCATGCAGGACCGTTCCTTTGTGACTTAAAATTGTTCCAGAAGCTAATTGAAGATCATCATCATCATTTAGTATACTAAAGAATGATGTAGCGGCTGTATCATTAATTGCTCCTAATCCTAATCTTGCATTTGTTGAATCCAGTAAGATAATATTATTTAAATGCTCAGTTATTCTAATTTTATATTTTATTCCTTGACCTTCAGGATCATCATCAACTCTTTGTAAAGGCTCTAGATGATTAATTTTTGCATTAATTGTAGTTGAGCTCACTGATTGATCAATAAAATAATCTATCAAACTTGTATTTTGCTCATAATTATACAGGTATATTCTATCAGGCTCATTCTCTAAATTCAGATTTTGATTTACATAAAACTCAATATATGCTTCATTAATTAATTTTAGTGAAGAATCTGATATATCATCGTAAAAGAAGCTTTTAAAATGATCAAATGCATCTACTTGATCTCCTACTTCATTTTCAACTGTTCCATTAAATAAATCAATGAGTCCAATATAGCCTTCACCTCCTTTTAGATATATGTTTTCATCACCATTAACTTCATCAGAATTTGACACATCAACTGAAAAATTATTATCAAAAATATTTAAAAGAACTCCAGAAAAATTAATAACATAATCATTTTGATATGATGTTATGTCATCTTCATTACTCGTATCCGTTTCGTCGGTTATTGGCGTGTCAGAGGTATAGTGAATGGTTAGATTTGTATTAGTGGATGCTAAATTTAGTAACATCATAGAGCCTTCGGGATTTATCCCTTCTACCTTTATATATAAGCCTCTAAAAAAATCTTTAAAATTATTTTCATTGAGTAATACTGGATCGTCCTCATTATCAAATATTAAATTTTGCCAATAAGTATCATTTGGGGCGTCTAATCTAAATCTTATGGCTGGAGCAATTTTTTGTGAAACAAAAGGAACATCAAGTGTGTCTAATTCAGTTAAATTAATTTGATTTGCACTTGGAACAAAATCATTAATTTCAAATAGTAATTCTCCTTCCAATTGCCCTTGAGTGATTAATTCTAAATCTGACAATGAACCGTTAGAATAATATTTTTGACTATCATCAAATTCTCCATATGGATCAAATGAGCGTAAGAAAAAATTATTTCTATATATAGAAAGCTTAATAGGAGAATCTCCATACACTGAATCAAGCTCATATGTTATGTCATCTTCATCACTTGTCTCTATCCCTCTGCTGAAATAAGGTATTGTCAAAATAACTGAATCTAGAACCGTATTATCTCCAAAATCTGGCGAATACTGATCTGGAACCATTTGTCCTACAAAACTAGAGGTTGATTCACCATAAATAGCATGATTATTATATCCTAGAAGAAATGAGGGTAAATTATTTGATTGGACAGGATCAACAATCCTTGAATGCGTGACAATTGGATATTCAATTGAGTTTGTTTCAAAATTAATTGCATTATCAGAATTTATTACATCTGAATCAAGACTAGTGAAATCTTTTTCACATGCTTGAGCAAATATTAACGTTAAACAAATTACAAGATATAAAGAAAATCTATTTGATGATTTGAACATTTAGTGTAGATTTAATTCAACAATTTATTGTAAAATTCTGTACATTTTTCTATAAATGAATCTTTAGACTGAAACCCTAAAACAGGTTTTTTACATTTATTCAGATAATCTTGAAGTTCTTTTGGAATAGTTTCTGATCCTATTATTAAAGCATCTGAAAAATCTATTGCAATTTTCATAAGATTCACATAGTTAGGGGTTTCTATCCCTGCAATTTTATTTTTTTCTATTTCATCAAATATAATTTTATCTTTCAACTTTTTATTTAATGATCCAGCAAATCCTGTGCCATATATAGAGGTAATGATCTTACTATTCTGAAAGATTGGCTCATCTTTATACACTTCTTTTAAATATAAAGGGAAAAATGAGGATAACCAGCCATGGACATGTATAATATCTGGAGGCCAATTGAGCCTTTTTATTGTTTCAATTACTCCTTTGGCAAAAAATATTCCACGCTCATCGTTATCTTTAAATAGTTTGCCATTTTCATCATTAAATGTAGCCTTTCTTTTAAAGTAATCTTCATTATCAATAAAATACACTTGTATCCTTTCTTTAGGGATTGAAGCAACTTTAATAACTAAGGGCATATCAAGATCATTAATTACAAGGTTCAGACCAGATAACCTTATAACTTCATGGAGTTGATGCCTTCTTTCATTGATGCTACCATATTTTGGCATGAAAATTCTAATTTGCCCACCTTGTTTATTTATCATCCGAGGGATTTCAAATGACATAGAAGAGATCTCTGTTTCTGGGAGATAAGGAATTACTTCAGATGTTACATATAAAATCTTTTTGTTTTTCATAATCCCTTAAGTTTGAACTGGTCCGTAAAAGGAAGCAAAATTACAAAAATTATGCAGATTAATTGCAATGTATTAAGTTTACAAGGTGTTAAATTTTTATTAAAATGAACCTATTTAGGAAAAAATCAGATTTAATAGTCAAATTAAACAATCTTAGAAAAAATAATTTTAAAATTGGTTTAGTACCTACAATGGGAGCATTACATAAAGGTCATACCTCATTAGTTAAAAGATCAATAAAGGAAAATGATTATACAATTGTAAGTATTTTTGTAAATCCTACTCAATTTAATGATAAAAAGGATCTGAACTTATATCCTAAAAATTTAACAAAAGATTGTAATTATTTAGATAGCATTTCAACTGATATAATTATTTTTGCTCCCGAGATTAATAACATTTATAATAAAAATTTATCTGTTAAAAAATTTAATTTTTATGACTTAGATAAATTTATGGAGGGAAGATATAGAAAAGGCCATTTTAATGGAGTAGCTACCATAGTTAGTCACTTATTTAATATTATTAAGCCTAAAAATGCCTATTTTGGAGAAAAAGACTTTCAGCAGTTAAGAATTATTCAGGAATTAGTAAGTGGTAATAATATCCCAGTTAATGTTATTGGATGTCAAACCATAAGAGAAAAGGATGGTTTAGCCTTAAGCTCTAGGAATACAAAATTAAGCAAACATAATAGAAAAATTGCAAGCAAGGTGTATGAGATCATTAATTATGTTAGAATCAATTTTGACTCAATGAGTTTTCTAGAAATTTATACTTATGTAGATAAGTTTTTTGATAACATACTTGAAATAGAATTAGAATATTTTACTATCGCAGAATCAAAATCTTTAATTCCAGTTAAGGAAAAAACAATTAACAAACAATACAGAGCATTCATAGCAGTTAAATTACAAGGAGTTAGATTAATAGACAATATTGCATTAAATTAAAAGTTGAAAATAAATTTTATAAAATATCTAAAATTAATTATTCCTATATCAATAGGAATTGGTTGTATATTTTATTCTATTACAACTCTTAATGAAAATGATATTAATTCAATTATTGAATCATTTGCTAATGCAGAATATAGTTGGGTAATATTTGGAGTTATATTGGGGGCATTAAGTCATTTATCTAGGTCATACCGTTGGAAATATTTACTAGAACCTCTAGGCTATAAAATCAGTTTTTTAAATAGTGTGATGGCTATTTTTTCAGCTTATCTAATAAATTATACTTTCCCAAGAGCTGGGGATATTGCAAGGGGAACTATTGTATATAAATATGAGGATATTCCTTTAGAAAAAGGCATTGGAACTATTGTTGCAGAACGAGCAGTAGACGTCCTCTGTGTTAGCATACTAATAGTAATTGGACTATTTATTAATTATCAACTTATTACTGAAAAGCTTTATGAGGCAAGTAGTTTTATTAATCTCAAATTAATAATGTTCTCATTTATTATATTAGGTGGAATTTTATTTTTATTATCAAGAAAAAACAGTAAGTCATTCCGTATTATTTCTAAAATACAAACTTTTTTCAAGGGACTATATGAAGGGTTTATGATAATATTTAAACTGGAGAATAAGTGGCTTTTTATTATGCATAGCATATTTATTTGGCTCATGTATGTTCTTATGTTTTATGTAACTAGTAAAGCAATTACTGAGTTACCAGATTTATCATTTTCAATAATTCTTATTTCATTTATATTGTCTAGTTTAACTATAATGTTCACCCCTGGAGGAATTGGAGCTTATCCACTTGCCGTCCAAATTTCCTTTAGTTGGTTTGGCATAAGTTCAGTATCAAGTTTGTCTTTTGGCTGGATTATGTGGACTTCTCAGACCTTAATGATAATTATTTTTGGAGGATTATCATTAATTATATTACCTTTTATAAACAATAAAAAAAGATTAAATGAATCATAAATTATTATTAATTATATTTTTTATTTCATCTTATACACTCTGTTCTCAAGAGACAGACAGTATAAGAAGCAATAATATTTATGAGAAGATTTATTCTGATAAATTAGATACAGAAAGGGAAATTACAATACAGTTGCCAAGAGACTATAATGTGGATGAAAAAAAGCATTATCCAGTATTTATTGTTTTTGATGGAGATTATTTATTTGAGATAGTTTCAGGGAATGTAGACTACATGTCCTTTTGGGGTGATATTCCTGAAGCGATTGTAGTAGGAATAAATCAAATTGATTCAAGATACAATGACACAAGTGTTATAGATAATATAAATTTTACACCTATATCGTCTACTGCAAATTTCTTTGAATTCGTATCTCAGGAATTGATTCCTTATATAAACAAGAATTATAGAACAACTAAGTTTAGAGTTGCCGTAGGGCATGAAAGAACTGCAAACTTTATCAATTTCTTTATAATAAAAAAAGTTCCAATAATGAATGGATATATAGTTGTTAGCCCAAAATTTACCAAACAAATGAAAAAATATTTAGCACAATATTTAATATCTTCTTCACATAATATATACTATTATCTTAGCACGTCAAATGAAGATTATAAATCAATTTCAGAAGATGTATTAGATTTCAATCAAAGACTTGATTCGTTAAATAATAAAAATATTCATTATAAATTTCAAAATCTAGAAACACCCTCTCATTATACTTTGCCAGCATATACCATACCATATTCAATTGAGGATATGTTTTCTATATATAAGGATATAAATAGAGTAGAATATGATTCAATTATTTTAAAATTGAAAACTTCACCAGTTAGATATCTAGAAGAAAAATATGAAAAAATAAAGGATCACTTTGGAGTTATTAAAGAAATTTCAATTAATGATTTCATTGCAGTTGAACAATATATAGATGAGACAGAAAAATTTAATTTTTTTAAGGATTTAGCAAAATTAGCTACAAATAAATATAGAGAGACAATACTCCCTAGTTATTATATGGGTCGATTTTATGAAGAAACTGGTAATCCTGAAAAAGCAATGCATATATACAGATCTGCTTATAATATGGATGATATTGCAGGAATTACAAAAGAATATCTACTTCAAAGAGCAGATGCAATTGCTGACAGCTATGGTTATTAATTCTTACAATCTTTAGTGAATAAAACTAGATAAGTTTAACTAAATTTACTATTTTCAGAAACAGTTTAAAATCGAGAGAAAAAATATGATTTTTCCAGAATATAAAAAATTAGATTTATCCAATATAGCTCAAGACATTCTGTCTTATTGGGATAAGAATGATATTTTTAAAAAATCTGTTTCTAATGCAGAGGGAAAAGTTCCTTATATTTTTTATGAAGGGCCGCCATCAGCAAATGGGCTCCCAGGTATTCACCATGTTTTAGCAAGAACAATCAAAGACATCTTTTTAAGATATAAAACAATGAAGGGATATCAAGTAAAAAGAAAAGCAGGATGGGATACACATGGGCTACCAGTTGAATTAGACGTAGAGAATAGTCTTGGTATTTCAAAGGAAGATATTGGCAATAAAATTAGCGTTGAGGATTACAATAACTCATGTAAAGAAGCCGTAATGAAATATACGGATATATGGAATGACCTTACTAAGAAAATGGGTTATTGGGTAGACATGGAAGATCCATATATTACTTATAATTCAAAATACATGGAAACTGTATGGTGGTTAATAAAACAGATTTATAATAAAGACTTAATGTATAAAGGTTATACAGTTCAGCCTTATTCACCTAAAGCTGGGACAGCAATTAGTTCTCATGAATTGAATCAGCCAGGGACATATCAAGATATGACGGATACTTCTGTAACTGCTCAGTTTAAAATTATTAACGACAATCTTCCAGACTTTTTAAATAATGGAGAAGATATTTATTTATTAGCCTGGACAACTACTCCTTGGACATTGCCAAGCAATACAGCACTTACAGTTGGCTCTAAAATAGAATATACTTTAATTAAAACATTTAATCAATATACATACGAGTCTATACAAGTAATATTAGCGACAGATTTAATTCATAAGCTATTTTCAGGAAATTATTTTGAAATCAACCATGAATCAGAGTTATTAGGGTTTGAATCTAATTCAAAGAAAATACCTTTTTTTATATCAAATAAATTTCTTGGAAAAGATCTTTTAGATATTAAATATGAACAATTATTAAAATATGCTTTACCTGCTGAAAATCCTGAAAATGCATTTAGAATTATCCATGGAGATTATGTAAGTACAAGTGATGGGACAGGCATTGTTCATACAGCTCCAACATTTGGTGCAGATGATGCATTAGTAGCTAAACAAGCAGAGCCTCAGATTCCACCTATGTTAGTAAAAGATAAAAATGGAGATTTAGTCCCACTAGTTGACTTGCAGGGAAGATTTATATCTGAAATGAAAGAACTATCAGGGAAATATGTAAAAAATGAATATTATGATTCTGAAAAAGTTCCTGAAAAATCTGTAGATATTGAAATTGCTATAAAATTAAAAAAGGAAAACAGAGCTTTTAGAGTTGAAAAATATAAGCATAGCTATCCTAATTGTTGGAGGACTGACAAGCCAATCTTATACTATCCAATTGATTCTTGGTTTATTAAAATGTCAAAGATTAGTGATTTTATGGTCAAGTTAAATGGATCAATAAATTGGAAACCAAAATCAACAGGGGATGGTAGATTTGGAAAATGGTTGGAAAATGTAAATGATTGGAATTTATCTAGATCCAGATTTTGGGGAATACCATTGCCAATTTGGAGAACTGAAAATGGTTCTGAAGAAATATGTATAGGTTCGGCAAAAGAGTTAAAGGAAGAAATAAAAAAATCTGTTGAACATGGCGTTATGTCTGAGGATATTTTTTCAGATTTTGAATCAGAAAATTATTCTGAGGAAAATTACAATAAGATAGATTTACACAAACATGTAGTAGATAAAATTGTTTTAGTTTCAAATACTGGAGAAAAAATGTTTAGAGAAACTGATTTAATTGATGTTTGGTTTGATTCAGGGAGCATGCCCTATGCCCAATGGCATTATCCTTTTGAAAACAAGGATTTAATTGACAAAAATAAATTTTTCCCAGCTGATTTTATTGCTGAAGGCGTGGATCAGACTAGAGGATGGTTCTATACACTTCACGCAATTAGTTCATTAGTTTTTGAGTCAAATGCATATAAAAATGTTGTTTCAAATGGTCTTGTTTTAGACAAGAATGGGCAAAAAATGTCTAAGAGATTGGGGAATGCAATTGATCCATTTAAAACATTAAATGATTATGGCCCAGATGCAACTAGATGGTATATGATATCAAATTCAAATCCTTGGGATAATCTAAAATTTGACATAGACGGAGTTGATGAGGTTAAACGAAAATTTTTAGGAACCCTATATAATACATATTCATTTTTTTCATTATATGCGAATATAGACGGGTTTGCTTTTAAGGAAAGTAAAATTACATATCAGGATAGACCTGAAATAGATAGATGGATTTTATCTGAATTAAACTCATTAACTGAAAGAGTTGACGATTTATATAGTGATTATGAGCCAACAAAAGCAGCAAGAGCAATTTCAGAATTTGTTATTGAATATTTAAGTAATTGGTATGTGAGATTGAGCAGAAGAAGATTTTGGAAAGGCGAATATGAGTTAGACAAAATATCTGCATATCAAACTCTATATACAGTTTTATTGAATATTTCTAAACTTTCTGCCCCAATTGCCCCATTTTTTATGGACAGACTTTATCAAGATTTGACAAAAAATGTTTTAAATAATAATGCAGAGAGTGTTCATTTGGATTTATTCCCTAAGGTAAAGCCATCCCTAGTAGACAAAAAATTAGAAGAGAAGATAAAATATGCTCAAAGAATATCATCTCTTACATTGTCTTTAAGAGCTAAGGAAAAGATAAAAGTAAGGCAGCCGTTAAATAAAATAATGGTTCCTGTTAATAACAATGAACAAAAAAAGCAAATTTCTGCAGTTTCAGAATTGATAAAAAGAGAGGTTAATGTTAAAAAAATTGAATTTATTGAGGGGCAATCTGATTTATTAATAAAAAAAGTTAAACCAAATTTTAAAAATTTAGGTCCACGATTTGGAACCCAAATGAAAGAAATTGCTTCTATAGTTGGAAAATTAACACCAGAACAAATTCAAAATTTAGAAACTACATCTAAAATTGATTTAATAATTAACAAAAAAAATGTTACATTCGCTGTCTCGGATTTTGAAATCTTTTCAAATGATATTGAAGGATGGCTGGTGGCGCACGAGGGGAACATTACAGTAGCCTTAGATATAACTATAGATGAGGATTTAATTGATGAGGGAATTTCTAGGGAATTAATCAGTAGAATACAAAATATTAGAAAAGTATCTGGTTTTGAAGTTACTGATAGAATTAAAATTGTTATCCTTTATGACGATAGAATTGCTAGAGCAGTAGAAAAGAATATTGATTATATGAAATCTGAAACATTAGCAAATTCTATTGATTTGAAAAAGGATTTAAAAAATGGAACAGAAGTAGATTTTGATAAGATTAAAACAAAAATACTTATAACTAAAGAATGAAAATATGGGATCTGTATTA
>Ga0207965_1000613_pt1 | contig 10401 bp, 11 predicted proteins | sample Knorr_S23_td_O2m_FD_185609 | JGI IMG/M metagenome (GOLD analysis project Ga0207965, IMG submission 185609) | Marine microbial communities from Southern Atlantic Ocean transect - Knorr_S23_td_O2min_ad_571m_LV (SPAdes) (version 2) | ecosystem: Environmental > Aquatic > Marine > Oceanic | place...
GATGAAATTCCTATAGTAGAACAATTAATAATTTTTTCAATTGGCACTTTGCTTTCCGTATGAATAAGTTCTGATTGTTTGCACCCTGCTTGTTGTGCAACTTCAACTAATCTTAAAGAATTGGAAGAATTTCTACTACCAATAATAAAAAACATTTCGCATTCTTTTGCTATTTTTTTTACTGCAGCCTGACGATTAGTTGTAGCATAGCAAATATCTTCTTTTATTGGTTCTTTTATTTCTGGAAATTTATTCTTTAAAACTTTCACTATATTTTTAGTATCATCAACCGAAAGAGTAGTTTGTGTTATATAAGAAATTTTTTTATCATTTTTTTTTACATAACTATTTGCATCTTCAACTTTTTCTATTAAATCGATAGAATCTTTTGGAAGTTGACCCATAGTACCTATTACTTCAGGATGATTAAAATGGCCAATTAACAAAATATGGTAATTATTTTTATATAATTTTTCAGCTTCCTTATGAACTTTAGATACAAGTGGACAAGTAGCATCAATATATTCTATGTTGAGATTTTTAGCTTCTTCAGGTACAGACTTAGGAACACCGTGCGCTGAAAATATTACAGGTCTTGTTTTATCTTTTATTTCATCCAATTTTTCTACGAAAATTGCTCCAATTTTTTTTAAATTATCAACAACATACTTATTATGAACAATTTCATGTCTTACATAAACTGGAGTTCCAAACTTCTTTATACTTTTTTTTACAATTTCAATTGCCCTATCAACACCAGCACAAAATCCTCTAGGAGCTGCAAGTAAAATTTTAATTTCTTTATTTTTCATTTTTTTCTAACAATTATTTTAGCAATATATAATGTTAAGAGGATATTATGAATTAATCTTTTTTAATGCTATTTTTGTTTCTTCTAAGTTTTTTTCAAAAAGATTATCCAGTTTTGATTTATCAATTGAAGTTGTGATAATTTTTTTTACAGAATCTACCGCTATTTTTACTGAAACATTCTTTATTTCTTTAAGAGCAGCTTCTTTCATTTGAGTAATTTTACTTTCTCCTAAATTTTTTTTAATTTCTGAAGATTTATGAAACTTATCGTTCATTTCTATTATTAGTTCGTCTGTTTCTTTTTTTGCTTGTTCTAAAATTTTCTTACTTTCTAATTGAGCACTATCGAGTTTATTTTGAGCATTATCTAGCAAAATTTTAGATTCAGATCTTAGCTTTTCACTTTCCTCAATTTCATTTTTAATATCTAATATTAATTTATTTAACACTTCACTAATTTTTTGAGGTATTTTTAAATAAACTAGCCCAACAAAAAATATTATAAAAGATATAGCCACCCAAAATGTTGCGTCAGCTACCATAGTATTTATCCTTATCTTTTTTTGAAAGATCGTTAACTATTGCAGATATACTACTGTTATTTACTTCAACACCTATTAGTTGCTGAATTAAATCTGTAGAAACCTCGATTGCAATTTTATTAATTTTTTCTGGGGCTTTGTTTTTTAGATCTTCTATTTCAATTTCAGTTTTTCTTATTTCTTCATTAAGCTCTTTATCTAAATTTCCTTTTTTAAGATTAATATCTTTAAGTATTTTTTCACGAGCTTGATTAAAATAATTTTTTGCTTCAATTTTGTTATCTTGAACAATATTGTTGTATTCTTTTATTTTTTGCTCACTTCCTTCTCTGTGTTTCTCTGCAGCCTCAATATTTTCTAGTATTTGAGATTTTCTTGTTTCAAGATTAGCACTTATTTTTGGAAGTATGAGTTTAGAAAGTATCACATACAATGTTCCAAAAGTGAGCGTTAACCAAAAAATTTGAGAAATCCAAAACTCTGGATTTAATTGAGGCATACCTCCGCTTTCAGATGCAAAAGCTTCCCCTAAAAATAGGAAGCTTAAAAATATCAACTGAAAAAATATTTTTTTAATCATTAAATTTAAAATGCAAATAAAATAATTAATGCAACTACCAATCCAAATAATCCAGTTGCTTCCGCTAAAGCAAATCCTAATAGTAAATTAGGAAATTGTTTTTGAGCTGCAGACGGGTTTCTCATTGCGCCTGAAAGGTAATTACCAAAAATAATACCAATACCAACACCCGCGCCTGCTAATGCAATTGCTGCTAAGCCTGCTCCGATCATTTTTGCTGCTTCTAATTCCATTATGTCCTCCTTGTTTTAATTAATGGTGTAAATTTAATGCATCATTTAAATAGATGCAGGTTAAAATTGCAAAAACATATGCCTGAAGAAAAGCAACTAAGATCTCCAAACCAGTTAAAGCAACCGAAAAACTCAGTGGAAGCCATCCACCAATTATTCCGAGACTTACTACAAAGCCCCCGAAAACTTTCATCATAGTATGACCAGCCATCATGTTCGCAAACAAACGAACAGAAAGACTAATTGGTCTACTTAAGTATGATATAATTTCAATAACCACAATTAGTGGCAATAATACAATAGGCACTCCGCTAGGAATAAACAATTTTAAATAACCAACTCCATGTTTAATAAAACCAATAATCGTAACTCCAATAAAAATAAAAGCCGCCAACATAAAAGTTACAATAATGTGGCTAGTAACTGTAAATGTGTAAGGAATCATTCCAAACATATTACAGAATAGAACAAACATAAAAAGTGAGAAGATAAATGCAAAATATGGTTTTGCTTTTGACCCAGCTGTATCACTTATCATTTTTGAGACAAATGTATAACTAAGTTCAGCTAGAAGTTGGATCTTACTTGGAATTAGCAAATTTTTTTTTGTTCCAAGATTGAAAATTAATAAAATGGCAATCGAACTAATTACCATGAATAAGCTGGCATTAGTAAAAGATATATCAATCTCTCCTAATTTAATTTCGGGACCAATTCTATATACTTCAAATTGGTGCATTGGGTTTGTTGCCATATTTTTTTATTTTATTTTTGCATGTTTTTCGCAGATTTGAAGACATTTAAAATACCTGCAATTACACCTACGAAAAAAAATATTAATATTAACCAAGGTTTAGTACCAAAGGTCTTATCTAAAATAAACCCAATAATTGTCCCAACTACCACATGAGCCACTAATTCTGTGCTCATTTTAAAGGCCGTTCCTAAGGAAGACGTAGGTTGATTGTCTTGGTAAAGTTTTTTCTTTAAAAACTTATTTTTTGCAATTTCTAAGCGAGTTTTAAATGAATCTTTTGGCATTGAATTTTTACGCCACCATACTTTCAGCTTTCTGCAAATCAACTGCAACTAGCTGACTAATTCCTTTTTCTGGCATAGTTATTCCATACAATCTATCCATTTTAGACATAGTTAAAGCATGATGTGTAACAATTATAAAACGTGTACTAGTGATTTTGGTTAGCTCATCAAGCAGATTGCAAAATCTAGTTACGTTTGCGTCATCTAATGGAGCATCAACTTCATCAAGTACACAAATTGGCGATGGATTTGTTAAAAAAACTGCAAATATTAATGACAATGCAGTTAAAGCTTGCTCACCACCAGATAACAAAGTTATAGATTGCAGTCTTTTTCCTGGAGGACTTACCAGCATTTCTAATCCTGCTTCAAGTGGATCATCTGCATCTATCAGTTCTAATTTAGCATTCCCACCATTAAATAATTTTGTATACACTTCATTAAATTTTCTATTTACTTTTTCAAATGCTTTTAAAAGTTTCTCTCTTCCTTTTTGATTTAGTTCATTAATACTTTCTTTTAATTTAATAATTGCTGCCACTAAATCATTCCTGTCTTGTCCCATTTTTTTAATTTCTGTTTTATACTTACTAGTTTCTTCATCAGCACGAAGATTTACGGATCCTAATTTTTCTCTTTCTCTCTTTTTTTCATCTAATAACTCTTCTTGCGTGACTGCATCAGGCAAATTCTCAACCTGGTTAAGATTGGAAAATTCAAGAATATTATTTTCATTTAGATTAAGCTCAGTTTCAACTCTTTCTAAAAGATCATCTTTTCGTTTTTTTAATCCTTCAATTGTTGCTCTAGAACTAGCTTTTCTTTCTCTAATTTGGATTGTTTTTTCTTGAGTTTCATTTAATTCAGATCTTAAAGAATTAATTTTTTTATCTATTTCTTCAATTATAACTTCGTTTTCATTTTTTTCTTTTTCAGAAATTCGTAAATTTTCAGAAATTTGACCTTTTTTTTCCGCTTGTATCTGAGGCTGTTTTTCAAGTTGATTTAGTTGATTTGATAATACTTTTTTTCTATCAGTTAATTCCGTGATCATTTTTTCTGAATTAATTAGTAAATTTCTCCAGCTTTCTATTTCTGTTTCAATTGTGCCAATTCTTTGTTTTCTTTTTATTGACTCATTTTTTATATTTTGATTTTTACTGTAACTATCTGCGTATGCTTCTATGATTATTTTACAGTTATCAAGAATAGTTATTGCTTCATCATTTTTCTGAGCGTTTATCAATTCTTTTACTTTGTCTATCTCAATCTTTAATCTATTTTTTGTAGCATCTAAGTCTTCGTTAGATTTCTTTTCTGTGTCATAGTATTTTGAGTCAATTTCTATTAGTTCATTTTTTTCTTCTTTTAATCTTTTTTCGTTAGAAGTGGCATCAATTATAATACTTTTTTCCCTGTCACTATCTTCTTCAATAGTATTTAAAGATTTCTTAATGTTTTCTATTTCAGTCTGTGTTCGTTCATTTTGTTCATCTAAATTTTGAAGTTCAAGGTTTAAACGTTGTAATCTTGATAGATTTTCAATATTTTTTTCTCTTAACGGCGAGACTTTTTCTGTTTCATTTTTAATTAAACTTTCAAATTGATTTATTTGGTTATTAAATCCACTTACTTCACTTTCTGTCTCACTATTAATTTCATTTTGTAATTTAATTTCATTATCAATGTCTTTAAGTCTTAAATAATATAATCCAGCTCCAATTTTTTTAATTTCTTCCGAAATAATTTTATATTTTGTTGCTTCTTCTGCTTGTTTTTGAAGATTTATTAATTGTCTTTCTTGTTGTCTTCTCAGTTCATCAGCTCTCTTAAGATTATTTTCAGCTGCATTTAATCGTAATTCCGCCTCATGTCTTCTAACGTGAAGTCCAGCAATTCCGGCAGCTTCTTCTAAAATAGCTCTTCGATCGGTTGGTTTAGCAGTAACTAATGCCCCTATACGACCTTGGCTAATGATTGATGGAGAATGAGCTCCAGTAGACAGGTCAGCAAAAAACATTTGAGCATCTTTTGCTCTTACTTCTTTATGATTAATGTAAAACTTTGATCCTTTATCTTTTTCAATTTTTCTTCTAATTTCTACTTGATCTAAATTTTTATATTGTATCGGACCATCTTTAGTTTCATTATTTATATTTATTGAAACTTCTGCAATATTTTTAGAAGGTTTATTTGAAGTTCCTGAAAAAATTACATCTTCCATTCCCGAACCTCTCATACTTTTCGCTGAAGTTTCGCCCATAACCCATCTTAAAGATTCTACAATATTAGATTTTCCACAGCCGTTAGGCCCAACTATTCCTGTTAGACCTTCTTCAATTAAAAAGTCGGTCTTTTCCGCAAATGATTTAAAACCATTAAGTTGGATTTTTTTAAACTCCATGAATAAACTTATATCAGTTTTTCAATGGATTTTTTTAAATTTTTATAGTTTAGAGACTTATCAAACTTTTTATTATTGATTATTATCGTAGGAGTAGCATTTACTTTAAATTTTTTAACTCCTTCGATTCGATCATTTAAAACGTAATCTTCAATTTTTTTGTTGTTTGTACATTTTTCAAAGTCAATAACAATATTTTCATCTTTTAAAAGTTTTTTCAAATTTTCATTTGCTGTTTCTACAGTTTCACCGATTGCCCATTTTTTCTGATTTGAAAACAAAAAATGTAATATATCTGATTTTCCATCATTGTTGCATTGTGCAATTTTTGAGGCATTTAATGCTGCCATGTCTAAAGGAAAATGTCTAAATTCAATTTTAACTAGGCCTGCATCAATAAATTCTTTCTTTAATTGAGGATAAACATTTTTGTGGAAATCTGCACAGTGACTACATGTAAAAGATTCATATGTAATAATAGTTACTTTGGCATCTTGATTTCCTTCGTATATTCGCTGAATAGAATTTGAAGTATCAGCAACTATTTGAGTGCTAAAAGTTAAAATTAAAATAGTTAATGTTAAAAATATTTTTTTCACTTTTGTTTAAATAATTTACTTAATTCAATTAATGATTTTTTAATTTTGTCATTCTTAATATCAATAATTTTATTCATATATTTACTATTTGTCGCATTATGATTAATTTTAGTTTTTTTAAAATTAGTTTGATCATCATCAAAGCTTACAAGTTTTAGTTTTTCTACAACTGAATAACCAAAGTAGCTATTCATTTTATCTAATATTCGCTTTTTTGAGTACTCCATATCCACTTCATGACCTCTTTTTACCATAACAAGCAAATAGCTAGCGCCTAATTTATTAGAATTTTTAAATAATTTTGGGTAACAAACTCTGAACAAATCATCCCCAACTATGTATTTCCAGTTATTTAAAGTTTCAGAAAATATATGACCTTTTTTTATAATTATTCTTTTAATATTTTTTGGCAAAGTATCTTTAAAAGATCTTAAGCCTTGAATGACTCTGTTTCTCTGCTTAGTATTATTTCTAGATCGCATATGAATAATCCAATATTAACAAAAAAAATTCTTCATTGGTACGATAATAATAAAAGAATTTTGCCTTGGAGAAAAAAATGTTCTCAGAAAAAAAGAGAATATTTCACTTTAGTTAGTGAATTTATGCTGCAACAGACACAAGTTTCAACAGTAATTCCTTATTTTAATAATTTTATAAAAAAAATTCCTAATTTGAATTCTCTTGCAAAAATAAATGAAAAAAAATTATTAAAATATTGGGAAGGTCTTGGATATTATTCAAGAGTAAAAAATTTAAAAAAAACTGCAAAAATAGTAGTTAGTAAATATAAAACAAAATTACCAAATACTTTAGATGAATTAAAAAAACTTCCAGGAATAGGAGAGTATACAGCTAGTGCCATATTAGCTATTGCATTTAATAAACCCTACATACCCTTGGATGGAAATATAGAAAGAGTTATTAAAAGATTATTAAACTTAAAATCTGAAACAGAAATTAGGAAAGAGAATCTTATAAAAAAAAAAAAGATTTTAGGAACCTCTGATAGATCGGGTGATTATGCTCAAGCTATAATGGAATTAGGAGCTCTTATTTGTAAACCAAAAAAGCCATTTTGTGAAAAATGTCCATTAACTAAAAATTGCAAATCTTATAAAAAACAAGATTTTGAAATTGCTGTTAAAAGTAAAAAAAAAATTGATAAATTTTTTAAGGTTAAGATTTTTACAAGAGGAACTAAAATTTTGCTAATTAAAAATACTAAATTTAATTTTTTAAAGAATTTAAAAATATTTCCAATGGAAGAAATTTCTAGGCCAAAAAGTTTAAAAAAATCATTAAATTTTAAAATGTCAAATATGAATATGAATATAAATATTAAAGTAATGAGAGGAATGAATAATATTGAAAATAGTTCATGGATTGAACAGACAAAGTTTAACAGCTATACATTACCAACATTTACAAAGAAAATTTTTTCTTCATTAGGTAAATATTTATGAAAAAAGTTGCAATAATAGGAGCTGGCATTTCAGGTTTGTTTTTTGCAAATCTATTACAACAAGATTCTAATTATGAAATTACAATTTATGAAAAAAATAATTCAATCAATCTAGAAAAAGGTTATGGTATACAGCTTTCAGTTAATAGTATTAGATTTCTTAATAAAATTGGCTTTCGAAATTTAAATTTAGCCAACCAATTTAATCCTAAAAAAATAGATTTTTATTCTTTATTAAAAAAAAATAAAATATGTGATTTAGATATATCAAGCTTTAATACAGAGGAAGCAAAATATACGACAATGCAAAGATCAAGTTTAGTTGAATTTTTAAAAGAAAAACTTCCAAGTAATTTAATGCAGTATAATAAGATAGTTAGCCAAATTAATTCTACGACTGAAAATATTGAATTAACTTTTGAAGATCAATCTTCAGCTATATGTGATTATTTGATTGTTTCTGACGGTATTTTTTCTTCTACAAAATCATTAATATTAAATAAAGATATTAAGCCTAAGTATTTTAACTCTATTGCAATTAGAGGCACTATTAATAAGAAAGATATTAATAGTATTGATTACAACAATATTTCATTATTTTTAGGGTCCAATTTTCACTCAGTGATATATCCAGTGAGCAAGGACAATGAGCTTAATTTTATTGGTATATTAAGAAAAAATCTTAGTAAAGATCAACTGGAAAATTATTCGTTATTTGATGATAAGAACTTTTTATCTTCTATTTTATCCAATTTATCTAATCAAATTGATCAAAATATTTTGAATAATCTAAAAAACATTAAATGTTTCCCAATATTTGTTAGTGAAGAAATTTATAAACCAAAACAAAAAAATATATTTTTAATAGGAGATGCCTTCTTTACATTTCTGCCAACATTTGCTCAAGGAGCATCTCAATCAATTGAAGCTGCTTTTGAATTATACGAGAGTTTAAAAAATGGCAACAATGAATTTATCAATCAAAGAATTGAAAGAATAAAAATGATTAATAGAAGATCCAAATTTAATTACTTTGCATTTCATCTATCGAATCCTTTTATGACTTTTGCCAGAGATTTAACTATGAAACACTTAGTTAAAAATAAAAAATTTACTGATAGTTACTTGGGAAAAATTTACAAAAGTTAATTATTAGAGATTAATCGTTGTCTTAAATTATCAATAGGTACCATTGATCCATTCATATTATAATGCCAGTATGTCCATCCATTGCAGCTTTCTGCTCCTAGAATTGTTGCTGCAACTTTATGAATTGAACCTTCTACTTTGCTGTGTTTAATGCTGCCATCAGCCATTATTTTTGCATTAACCTTCTTCTTTTGATCAAAAATATCCGTTCCTGGGCTTATGATTCCAAGTTCAACCAAAGACCCAAAAGGTATTCTTGGTTTAGATCTATTGTTTTTTAATGTATCCAAAAAATCATCTTCGATTGGTTTTGTTTTTTTTAATCTTTCTTCTGCTGCTCTAAAATATTTTGTTTCTTTCTCAATACCATAATAATTTCTTCTAAGTTTTTTTGCTACTGTAGCTGTGGTTCCAGATCCAAGGAAAGGATCTAAAATCATGTCACCCTTGTTGGAAGATGCCAACAATACTCTATGCAACAAAGCTTCTGGTTTTTGTGTGGAATGAACTTTTTTACCATTTTTTTTTAATCTTTCATTACCATTGCAAATAGGCAAATTCCAATTCGATCTCATTTGAAGGTCGTCATTTAAACATTTTAATGACTGATAGTTGAAAGTATATTTTGATTTTTGATTTTTAGATGCCCAAATTAATGTTTCATGAGCATTAGTAAATCTTGTGCCTCTAAAATTTGGCATAGGATTATTTTTGTTCCAAATAACATCATTTAAAATCCAAAATCCTAAATCTTGTATAGCTGTACCTAATCTAAAAATATTATGGTAACTTCCAATTACCCATAGAGTACCATCCTTCTTTAAAATTCTTTTACATTCTTTTAACCACGCTAAAGTAAATTCATCATATTTTTTAAAACTTTCAAATTGGTCCCATTTATCATCTACAGCGCTAACTTTAGATCTGTCAGGTCTAGTTAATTTATTTTTTAATTGTAGATTGTAAGGAGGATCTGCAAAAATTAAATCAAAGGTTTCATTAGGAATTTTTTTTAATTCCTTTATGCTATCGCCATTAATAATTTTATTTTTGAAATTATTTTCCATTTGTAAAATCTAATTAGACTCCAAACGGATTCTATGGTCAACCTGTGATTGAATTAAAAGCCTTTAATTTGTGTTAAAAATTTTTATGATAACTACATCTTGTGCAAAGGAGCAAAGGTTTTTCTGTGGTGATGGGTTGCTCCAAGTTTTTTTAAGGCAGATAAATGTTTTTTAGTTCCATACCCATAATTAGTTTCCCAACCATAATTTTTAAATTTTTTTGATAATTTTGTAATAAATTTATCTCTAGAAACTTTTGCTATTATTGATGCTGCTGAAACAGAGGGAATTTTTTGATCAGCCTTAACTATAGATTTTAAATTATAGTTTTTTATTTCTGGAATTTTGTTTCCATCAATAATTACTAGGTTAGGTTTTTTATGAAGTTTTTTAATAGCTCTTTTCATGGCCAATAAGCTAGCATTTAAGATATTTAACTTTTCTATTTCTTTAACTGATGCTTTACCAATAGACCAGTAAGAATTTTTTTTTATATAAATATTTAGTT
>Ga0207965_1000614_pt1 | contig 10399 bp, 6 predicted proteins | sample Knorr_S23_td_O2m_FD_185609 | JGI IMG/M metagenome (GOLD analysis project Ga0207965, IMG submission 185609) | Marine microbial communities from Southern Atlantic Ocean transect - Knorr_S23_td_O2min_ad_571m_LV (SPAdes) (version 2) | ecosystem: Environmental > Aquatic > Marine > Oceanic | place...
ACGAATGAACAGGACAAGTTCCCGCCCTATCCCAACGGGAATGATCTCGCCTAATTACGCCATGATGTTTGGCATTATAATCATACTTTTGGGTGTAGCTATACTTTTTTTTCTGATCAATAAATTAACAGCGATCCTCGCCATATCAACCGCATTACTTTATTTATTCGTTTATACACCATTGAAAAAAATAACTTGGCTCAATACATCCATTGGAGCGATTCCTGGTGCTATTCCACCCTTGGGAGGCTGGGTAGCAGCAACTGGAACTTTGGATCCAGAAGCATGGATCCTATTTGCCATTATGTTTTTCTGGCAGCATCCTCATTTTTATGCCATCGCTTTTATGTGCAAAGAAGATTATGCAAGAGCCAACTTGAAAATGCTACCTGTCCTTGAAACGGATGGAAAGCGAACTAATCGTCAGATCATTTGGCATTCACTTTTATTGATCCCTGTATCAATAATGCCGTCCTACATTGGCTTATTGGGTATGACCTATTTTTGGGGTGCACTCATATTAGGCATTGGGTATTTTGTATCGGGATTCCCGTTAGTAAAAAATTATTCTTTGCAGAATGCAAAGCTGCTTTTGAAATCTTCAGTGATTTATTTGCCAGCCCTTTTCCTGATTATTATTTTAGATAAATTGACTTAATATGCTGAACAATTCATTCTGGACAAAGATTATCTATATTTTATCTGCGGTAATTAGTTTAACAGTGGCTTTTTTGATTTTAGGACCAAGGCCGGAAGGAATTGAAGGGGCGCTTGATGTATCAATATTGCCGCTGGTGAATGCCGTGCTTAATGGAACCACTACAATTTTGTTGATTTTAGGATTCATCCTGATAAAGCAAAAAAGGAGAGAGCAGCATAGGAATGTCATGCTCTCGGCTTTCGGAATGTCATGCCTTTTTTTAGTGACTTATGTGATTTATCACTGGTTTAAAAGCGGTCCGAAACTGTATATGGGTGATTTTACAACCATTTATTATTTTATTTTAATAACTCATATTGTACTGGCAGTTATCATTATTCCTCTTGCATTATTTACAATATATAGGGGATGGACTAGCCAGTTGAAGCAACATAGAAAAATTGCAAGAATCACATTGCCAATTTGGATTTATGTATCGATAACAGGCGTTATTATTTATTTAATGCTCTATTAATATTTAGCATTGAATATATGCGGGTTGAAAAGCCCTAGTGCTTTCGGGGTCTTCTATTTCAGTCGTTTAACTAATCCGCCATATTGTTTATTGATTTCAAACCCCTGGCGGAAGAAGAATTTTTCCACATAGAATCCAACCGTAATTATGTCAACACCTCGGTGCTTCATTCGTTTGTAAAAATTATCCATCAATCGATTACTTAAAGAAATATTTCGGTATTTTTCCCGAACAGCAACCCATTCTAAGTGAATTCGATTATCCTCCATATTTTTCCAATACAGCCCACCTACCATTCGATTACGGGAATTAAATAAAAGGAGGAAATCGTGTTGCGCCGTAAAGGTCCCTGACAAGGATGATTCTGATAATAAAGAATGGAATTGGCCAATTTCCTTTGGCAAAAAAGGTGGACGAATTTGGTAGATCTGACCATCCATGCCCTCGGTTTGAAAAACCAAATTTAATCGATTATCCTCACCATGAGTTGTTGTCACCAACTCAACATAATCCGCAGCATCAACATGGGGAAATAGCATTCGAGCGAGGTAAAATTTTTCTTCTTCGCTTAATATTATATTTGTTTGAATTTGAGTAATCCGTTCCTGCAGATTCCAAGGACTTAATAAACCATCTCTCATGCTCATGATTATGGATTGAAATTCACTTAGCAGATCCGGGTTGTTTTCCTTAAAACAGGTCATCATAAAAAATCGTACACGAGTCTCCGGGTATTCTTCCATGAGGGAATCCAAATCATAATCTTGATATAATTCCTGTAGAATGGATGCCCGAGCTTTCAAGGTTGCTTGCGGATTCAGATCCAACCAACGTTCAAAGCGTAGGGATGCAAAAACCACCGGTTTTGTCAAAATGCCAAATCTTTCTATATCATCCAAAAACCGGTCAATTCGAGATAGTGTGCATCCCATCGATTCGAATTTCATTCGTAGAGTTCGTTGGTTCAAATCCATTTTGAGTTGGTTTAATATTTTCTTACCGCGTTTCACTTTAACTGCTTGCAGCGTTGCGGTGAAGATCACTTCCCAGTCAGACATATGTTTAAGACCTGGATATTTTTTTTCCGTTCGAACGATATAATCCGTGTATAAAGATAAAAAATGTTCTGCCATAGACTCGGTTGGTTTTCGTCCAGAAATTGAGATCAGTCGCGTACCCGTAGAATAGTCATGTTGCGGAATAACGAGATTTGAAGGTGATGGCGGTTGGATTGATAATTTGAATTCGGTTCGATTCCAAAAATCCTGATAAGCCTGAACACCATTCCAGATAAAATGAAGCCACCGCATTTGCCATCGATCGACCTTAGATTCATCCAAAATATCATCCTGGTTCCGGTCAAGATAAGCTGTTAATGTTTCACCGTGAATATACTCCTCCGTATAAAGTTGATATTCCGGCCAATAACCCCCAAAATTTTCAACCAGAGGTTTGTCCTTAAATCCGGATCCCATGATAATAAGCCATTTGATCTCTTCTTCTAGAAAATTTCGATCCCAACCATCATTCAAATTCACCACGAGATTATGTGTTCCAAGAGAACGCGTCCGAACTAAAATTCTGAAAACATTTTTATTATTTCGTGAATCTAAATGAGAGACCCAAAGACTATTTTTAGGGATATCGTTCAACCCAACAATACAATTAGAAGATAAAAGAAAGATCGACTCTCTTATCATGGATGTTTCATTAATAGCTTCCATTAATTTCTTTCGATGAATGGATTTTACATTTTCATCAAAGGTGACTACATCTTCCCATGTGTATTCCTCACCTGTATCTCTATCAATGGTCAATTTAGATGATTTTCCGATCCAGGTTCGAAATCCTTTTGTTAAAGAATAATATGCTTTTTGAGCCGTTGAGAAAAGGGGTTTAGAAATATGAGAGATCTGCCACCAAATGAGTTCAGATCTGGCCCAAACAAACCGAGTTGGATGAATTGTACCAAAATCTGTAACCATAAGCAAAATAGTTTGAATGAATTCCTGATCAACAGATTTGGAATCCTTGAAATTCAAATGGGCTTCTTGTAAATAGCTGATAAAAGCACGATAATGTTCATCAGTAGTTCGATTGATATTGAAAGAAAATCCCTTGGAGCTATCCTTTTTTTTCTGGTATTGATATGCATCACGGAGCATGGAAATGAGAAAATCTCCAGACAAAAGGGGTGTAAGTGTTTCAATCAGTTTTATGCGAAATGTTGGGTCTGAATGAGATTGATAATTCAAAAATGTGTCAATTAAAACGCCGGACCAATTCCCAAGATCGCCATCAACTACTTCTCTTAAGTAATTAAATACACTTGGATCATCTGCCAAGTATTGTCGAACTGCCAAATGGAAATTATATAGTAAAATATCATTTTTATTATCTGGAGTTACGGGAGAAAAGGATGTCCCGATCTTTGGCTCATGAATTTGAACAGTAATGTAAAGTTCAGGTTCTTTTAACCGGTAGATCATAGGACCGGTAAATTCTGTTATTCCAAAATTGCCTAACCAGTGTGTGGGTGATTGGATCAGAGCATCAAAATCCAATATATCTGAATCAATAGAATAGGTAAAATCACCTATTTGGATCTTGGTATCCACCCAGGATACCAGAAGTGATTCGGTTTGACCTTTGATAGAAACTTTTTGTCCATCCCATTCCACATTAGTTCGAACGGTTCCAATTTCTCGAAGCAACCAATTTGGAATTCGAATCTCTTTTGAACCGGAATGAAGGGCTACATAATTTTTTTCATAAAGGGGTTCAATAATATTGAAAAAATTCTTTAAAACATTTTTTCGATTAAATGTTCCTTTGGCTGTCAATTCACCTTTTTCTGCAGAAAAATCTCTATTGATTATGACATAATTCACAATTCGTTCAAACGGGGACAGAAAGCTGTTCACTGACAAAATTATAGAACTATACAAATCACGGATGGCCTGTTTATCTGTGGTTTCAATGTTATTGAGGGAATTCGTGGTATCCGGGAAGATTAAAATTGTATTGAATTCCCGGCCATCACCCACAAGAAAGACTGATTTAACTGAATCAAAATCCTGAAAAAGGTTCTCGATCTTTTGAGGCGCAATGGTTTGGCCTCGACTATTTTTATATATATCTTTTTTCCGGTCGATTATAAAATAATGCCCATCTTTTTCTTCAAAAATGTCGCCTGTGTGAAACCAGCCATCCATAATTACATCCGAATCATCTTCCTTATAATAACCATCTGTAACGTAGGGACCTTTCAGGCATAATTCTCCGTCATAAGCGATTTTCAATGTTATTCCCGGGAGAGCTTTTCCAACAGAATCGATGATATATTCGGTGGGTGGCGTCATAGTAATGCCGCCAGTAGCTTCTGTCATACCATATCCGCTCAACAAATTCACACCATGGGATTGATAAAATTTGAAAATATCAGGATCTAAATAACCTGCCGCTGATAATCCCCATTTCAATTTTCCACCCGTGATGGATTTCAATTTTGTTTCTATGGTTTCACTATCTTCAGAATCCATATCTAATTGTTTCTCCAGCATTTCGTAGAGTTGAACCCACCGCTTTGGAATACTTATAAAAATCGAAGGGTTCACTATGGGAAAATCTTTTAACAATGAATTAAAAGCGGGTGACTCGGCGAAAGAATAGGTAGCTCCCCAAAAAATGCTGCCCATCAATTCGAAATATCGTCCAAATGTATGAAAGAGTGGCAAATAACAAAGAAATATATCGTCTGAACCAAAACCAGGTAAAGCCAAGGCCCGGGCAAATCGTTTACTGATAATATTACTCTGATTAAATGTGATCCCTTTCGGGTTTGCGGTGGAGCCCGATGTATACATAATAGTTTGAGTGTGGTCCATAGACACGCAGGACAAACGTTGATCTACATCAAAATTTTGTGAGCGATCCCTATTTTCAAAAAATACCTCCCAATCCATAACCTTTCCTTGGATTAAACTTGAATCATTCAAGGCAATTACAAGAATCTCGTAGTTGTGATGAACTTCATTCCAAAGGCGAATGGCTGTTTTTCCACCCACAAAGATGTGGGTTACTTCTGATTGTTTTAAAATAAACGAGAGATGCTCGGAAGTTGAATTCAGAGGAATAGGTATTACACGAATCCCAAATGACAAACAGGCCAAGTCCACTAAAACACCATTTAATTGATTGTAGGTGAGAAGGCCAATAACAGATGGTTTTTCCGGTCTATCTAACACAGAAAGTGCTTTTCCGGTCATTTGAATTTTTGACCACAAATCTGAGTAGGACATGGTGTGAAGATCATTACCGTGAATCATATTAAAAACAGTTTTATCACCATACCGTTTTGCTCGTTGCTCAATCATGGTTCCTGTGTGGAATTGAGAAAGATGGATGAGTCGAACAACCCGCTCCAGCCATTCTTCGGTTACTTTGGCTTTAGAAATTGTTTTTGCAACGGATTGAATATGAGCTAGGTCCAGCAACTGATTGATAATTTTCCTATCTGGAGATTGATCCAAACAATCATTCACCAAGCGCATTAATGCATCAGCGGTCAAATTTCCCTTATAAGCTTGAGAAATGGATTTGTTAATCCGGTTTTGAAGCCCTGTGTCCATAGGAGAAATTAATGGAGAGTCTTTATGAAAATTGAAGACAAATTGATTTATAAATAATATTTAAGTTTGAATCCATCACATTTATATCCTTAGTAGGGCTTTAACACTTTAAACAGTGAATAATTTTTTTATTAATTCAATAGAATTTTTCAAAAAATAATATAGTTAACTAGCTTAAAATAAATACTCTCTTTTTACCCTCTATTTATGGTATAATTTTATGTGTCTTAAATGTAGGACATAGAAGATATTTATGGATGCATTAAACAGAATCAAATTTTTAGAAGACCGACTTCACCGCTTAAGCGAGATTGGTATGGCTCTTTCTACGGAAAAGAACACCGATCGTTTATTTGAAATGATCCTCGAAGAAGCTAAGGCGATTACCCGTGCGGACGGCCAAACTCTCTATTCTATGAATAAAGATGGGAACTTGGAATTTGAAATAATGCGTAATGATACTATGAATATAAACATGGGAGGAACTTCTGGGATAGAGATCCCATACTATCCAGTTAAACTTTGGATTGATAAACAAACACCCAATGAAAAGAATGTTTCAGCTTATGTTGCTCTCGCCCAAAAGACAGTCAATATCCATGACGCATACGAAGAAGAAGGGTTTGATTTTGAAGGGACCAAGAATTTTGATGAAAAATCCGGTTATCGTTCCAAATCTTTTTTAACAGTTCCCCTGAAAAATCATGAGAATGAGATCATTGGTGTTATGCAACTCATCAATGCTCGGAATGACCACGATGAGGTCATCTCATTCAACGAGGAAATGCAGGAACAGTTAGAATCATTGGCATCTCAGGGTGCCGTGGCTCTGACCAATAAGCGTTTGGTGGAAGAGCTAAAGACACTTTTCGAAGCATTTATCAAATTGATTGCCACCGCCATTGATAAAAAATCTGAATACACCGGCGGTCATTGTAATCGTGTACCGGTGATTACCATGATGCTTGCAGATGCGGTGGCTGAAATGACAGAAGGAAAATATAAAAATTTTTCCATGAATGAAGACGAACGATATGAGTTATATATCGCTGGTTGGCTCCATGATTGCGGGAAAGTGGCTACACCACCCCATGTGGTGGATAAAGGTACCAAATTAGAAACGATCTTTGATAGAATCGAATTAGTCAAAACAAGAATGGAGCTGTTGAAGCGGGATGCGGAAATCGCTTTTTTAAAACGGCAGTTGAATGGTCAAGCCTCAGATAATTTTGATGATGAATTCAAGGAAACGATCCGGCAGATAGAAGAAAATATGAACTTTTTAGAGAGCTGTAATGTTGGTGGGGAATTCATGGAACAGAATCTACAGGAACGAGTGCAATCTATTGGGGAACAACAAGTTCATTTATATGGAACAGACCAAAATTTTCTATCAAATGAAGAAATAGCGAATTTGAACATACCTAAGGGAACACTTTTGCCAGAAGAAAGGGAGATTATCAACGACCATATTGTCATTACAATCGAAATGTTGGAGCAGTTACCCTATCCAAAACACCTAAAAAATGTGCCGGAATTTGCCGGAGGCCACCATGAGAAGATGGATGGTACCGGTTATCCCAAGGGGTTGAAGGCGAATCAAATGTCAACTCAGGCAAAGATAATGGCCATCGCAGATATTTATGAAGCACTTACGGCAGCGGATCGGCCTTACAAGGACGGAAAAAAATTATCTAATGCCATGCGTATTATGGGCTTTATGAAAAACGATTACCATATCGATGTGGACTTATTTGAGATTTTTGTGAAATCTGGTGTCTATAAAAAATATGCGGAGGACTATGTTGCCAAAACGCAGATTGATGATGTGGATGAGGAGGTTATCCTGGAACCATGAATCATTTAACTTCATTGAATAATATCCAGTTGAGAGAACAATTGATAGCCATCATGGATGTTGTGGCACACTATTTGAAAAATGAACCGGATGTGGACAAATTCCTAGATGAAACGGATCTATTTGATGAATGGGAGAAAGCACTGCCGGAAGCAGAATACCCAATTTTTGTCATCGCTGTATTGAATAATACACGACGGGATGCCATTATGGATACAATTATTAATGCCATCTTAAAAAAGGATTATCACTCTAATCATCCCAAAAAAAGTTCATTCAAGTCCGAATCGGCGAGATCCCACGTTGGAGAACATCCTTTCAATTGATTAATTCCCAGATTGTTCTCTTCAATCTCTTGAATTAAATTTGCTTCTATGACACCTGATATTGCTATTGTAATTGGCTTACTTGCCTTGGGGTTTATCCTATTTGTGACCGAGATTTTCTCAATCGATGTTACTGCTATGATTCTTCTCTCTATCCTTTTCTTATTTGGATATTTGACTCCGGAGCAGGCTATCTCCGGTTTTTCAAATCCTGCAGTGCTCACCATTGCTTTCCTGTTTATTTTGAGTCATGCTCTCCAGAAAACAGGTATTCTTGAGTATCCTGTTATTCGGATCAATAAGATTGCAGACCGCTCCAGACTCCTGGGAAGAGCTGTTTATTTATTCACCATTGGTTTGGCTTCAGCGGTTGTGAACAATACAGCTGTAGTTGCCATTTTTATGCCGGTAACAATTCGGTTGGCTCATAAATATAAACTGAGCCCATCCAAAATGTTGATACCATTGAGCTATGCTGCTATACTGGGTGGTACGCTCACTTTAGTGGGCACATCCACAAATCTACTGGTGAATTCAATTTACGTTTCTGAACCAAATGTTGAACCCATGGGTATGTTTGAATTTGCTCGATATGGTGTAATTCTAATGTCCATCGGATTGCTCTATATTCTTTTTATTGCGCCCAAATTATTACCATCTCGAACTGTCACATCCAGTTTAACAAAGAGTTATCACCTGGGTGGATATTTGACTGAAATGAAAATCACGAAAGAGTCACCATTGGTGGGGACAAGTTGTTTTGACCGTGGCATCAATAAACATTACGATGTGATGGTTTTAGACATTCTTCGTGACGAGAAAATGATCACATCCAATATTCGACAGACAACATTGAAAGCAGGTGATATTCTGTTTGTCCGGGGAACGCTGGACAATTTTCTCAGCATGAAAGAAGTGGAAAAAATCACTTTATTAACTGACGAAAAATTGACGCAACAGGAATTAGAAAAACAAGACAATGTATTGGTGGAATGTTTGTTGACAGAACAATCGGATTTGGTTGGCCATAGTTTGATGACGTCAAATTTTCGCCGACGATTCGGCACATTCATTCTAGCCATCCGTCGAGAAGGCACTATTTTTCGGAAAAAGGTCGCACATATTGTCCTCCAAGCATTTGATACGTTTTTAGTATATGGTCCATCCAATAAGATAAATGAATTATCCAAAGGCGGAGACTTTATCGTATTGGGAGAAGTGAAAGCAAAATTGCGAAAAAAACGATTCTGGTGGATGTCCATTGTGGTAGTGTTGGGAGGGATTGGATTGGCCGCTGCGGGTATCATGCCAATCATGAGCGGAGCCATGATCGGTGTTGTCTTATTACTGGCTATTAAGATTATTACACCCCAGGAAGGATACCAATCCATCCATTGGCAAGTGATTGTTCTTATTGCTGCATTAATCCCTGTAGGTATTGTTATAGAATCATCTGGTGCAGCAGAATGGTTAGGCGGTTTTATTTCTACTGCCGCACGTATGGCTCCTATTGAATGGCAAGCGCATACACTTATAGCATTGATCTATTTGATCACAATGATCTTGACAGAAGTTTCGTCTAATGCTGCTACAGCGATTATTATGACTCCCATTGCTCTAGCTGTAACACAGCAAATGGACTTTGAACCTAGAGCATTTATTTTTGCCGTGGCATTTGCAGCATCTGCTTCATTTATTACACCGGTTGGATACCAAACCAATTTGATGGTCTATGGTCCGGGTGGATACAAATTCAGTGATTATATCCGAGTTGGATTTCCATTGGCATTGGTATTCTGGATCACCGCTATTTACTTTTTACCGATTCTTTGGCCCATTTAAAAATGAAATTATTTTTTATCATCGGTACAACTGTATTTGCGTTAAACTTTTTATGGAGTTGTGTAAAAAGTAATTCTGAAACCATTCCAACCCTAAGTAGTCATCAAGGTGAAAAGTTGTTATCTAATCATAATTATATTTTCATTGATGTGCGGACACAACAAGAACACGATACGGGCCATATCCCCAATTCGACCCATATTCCCGTGAAGTCACTGGAATCAAGAATCGATGAAATTGAAAAATTCAAAGAAAAGAAAATTGTTGTGTATTGCCGCAGCGGAAACCGATCTTCAAAAGGAACAAAAATTTTAAATAAATATGGGTTTGAAGCTGTGAATTTGGCTGGCGGAATGCTTCAATGGAAAGGTTCGGTTGAAAAAAATTAATTGGGTGAAAATATGAATTATAGCGATCAAAATAATGTTAGAAGAGCCTTCAAAGATGTGAACGGTTTTCTCCGAAAGGCAGTGAATTCGATTTTATAAATGTACGGAAAAATTTGTATTTAATTGCTCAGAAAATTCATTGTAAGATGAATATTCAAAATCCATATAACCCAATAAT
>Ga0207965_1000615_pt1 | contig 10398 bp, 9 predicted proteins | sample Knorr_S23_td_O2m_FD_185609 | JGI IMG/M metagenome (GOLD analysis project Ga0207965, IMG submission 185609) | Marine microbial communities from Southern Atlantic Ocean transect - Knorr_S23_td_O2min_ad_571m_LV (SPAdes) (version 2) | ecosystem: Environmental > Aquatic > Marine > Oceanic | place...
TCCGGTGGCCGGCAGCACCACGTCGGCCCGGGCCACGGTCGCCGTGGCGAAGAGGTCGACGGCCACCACCGTGCCGGCGCCGTCCAGCGCCCTGCGGGCCAGGTCGCTGTCCGGGACGTCGGCCAGCACGTCGGCGCCCAGTAGGACCAGCACGTCGACCTCGCCGTCGGCCGCGGCCTGCAGGGTCGCCAGGGTGTCGCGCCCCCGGTCGGCGGGAACGCCGGGCCAGGCATGCACGAACCGGTCGGCGGCAGCCAGCGTGGCCCGGCCCGGGAGCAGGCCCGGGGCCAGGCCCATGTCCATGGCACCGTGCACGTTGCCTCTCCGCAGCAGCGAGAGGAAGCGGGCGTCCGGCAGGTGGTCGTGGAGGGCCAGGGCGGCGTCGACCACCGGCCCCGCGGCCTCGGCCAGCGAAGGACGACCCAGTAGCACGGTCACAGGACCGGTCGCGGCTGCCAGCATCGCCCCGGCGGTGGCGAGCGCCTCGGCCGACTTGCCGCCCCGAGCGGACGGGGATCCCGTGCCGAACATGGCCGCCACGACGTCGGCGGCCCCGCCGGGTACCACCCGCAGCGAGTGGGCGGCGTGGTCCGTCAGCCCGGTGCGGCGGGGGGTGAGTTCTATCAGGGTGGCGTCGTCGTGGACCACGGCGTGGCGCAGGCGCAGGTAGAGGGCGCCGAGCTCCTCCTTGGGATCCGGCCCGAGCAGGACGATGGTGCCACCGGGGGTGCAGGCCCGGTCGATGGTGGTGCGGGGCAGTCCGAGGATCACGTCGGCGGGCAGGCCGTCGCCCAACTGGGCGTCCACGTGGTCGGTCCCCAGCACGCCCTTGGCCAGTTTGGCCCAGGCGTACTGGGACTCGTTCGTGAGACGGGCGCCACCCACCACGGCGATCCGGTCTGCAGGCGCAGCACCCAGGGCATTGGCGGCGAGGGTGAGGGCCTCGCTCCACGTTGCGGCCACCAAGTCCCTGCCGTCACGGCTCCGGTTGCCGAGGGCATCGCCCCGGAGCAGGGGCGTGGAGAGGCGGTCCTCGTGGTCGTAGGCCTCGAAGACGAACCGTTCCTTGTCGGACAGCCAGCCCCAGTTGACGGCATCGGCATCCACGCCCTGGAACCGCAGGACCCGGTCGCGCGACGACTGCACGGAGATCCGGCTGCCGACGCTGTCCAGGGTGCTGGTCGACTCCACCTCCTCGAGGTCCCACGGGCGGGCCTTGAACCGGTAGGGCACCGCCGTGAGGGCACCGACCGGACAGACCTGGACCGTGTTGCCACTGAAGTACGACGAGAAGGGCATCTCGGGGAACGTGTTGACCTGGGTCTGGCCGCCCCTGGACATGAAGTGGATCAGCTGGTCGCCTGCCACCTCGTCGGCGAACCGTGTGCAACGGTCGCACAGGATGCACCGTTCCCTGTCCAGGTAGACGTTGTCGTTCACCCGGATGGGCTTCTCGAAGTGGCGCTTCTCTTCGACGAACCGGCTCTCGCCGGGACCGAACGCCATGGTCTGATCCTGGAGTGGGCACTCGCCGCCCTTGTCGCAGACCGGGCAGTCCAACGGGTGGTTGATGAGCAGGAACTCCAGCACGCCGTCCTGGGCCTTGCGGGTCCGCTCCGATTCGGTGTCGACGACCATGCCGGGCGAGCACTCCAGCATGCACGACGCCTGGAGCGCTGGACCCCTGCCGGTGTCGACGTCGACCAGGCACATGCGGCACATACCCACGGGCCTCATCCGGGTGTGGTGACAGAAGCGCGGTATGTAGGTGCCGGCGCGCTCGCACGCGTCTATGAGAAGTTCCCCCGGGTGGGCGATGATCGTCTCGCCGTCGACCACGATCGACACCTGGTCCCCGTTCGACTGCGGGCTCACGCCTCCGCCCCCCCGCCGTTGGCCGGCGCGGCGGCGACCGGGATGCCGTCGCCCCTGGTGATCCTCGCCTCGAACTCATGGCGGAACCTCCGAATCGTCGAGACGATCGGCGCCACCGACGAGGGGCCCAGTGGACAGATGGTGGTCTGCTGGGGCGGGAACGGCACGGCCGCCAGGCCCTCGGCGTCGTGCGCCGCCACCGGGTACGGCCCGGGGCTGATGTTGTCGCCCACGTCCAGCAGCAGGTCGATGTCCGACGGGCGGCCGTGGCCGTCCAGGATCCGCTGGAGGATCTTCTCCTCCCAGCCCGTGCCCTCGCGGCACGGCGAGCACTTGCCACAGGACTCCCTGGCGAAGAACCGGACGAGGCGGTGGCAAGCCTTCACGGCGTCGGTGCTGTCGTCCATGACGATGATGGCTCCCGAGCCCAGCATCGATCCGGCGGCACTGATCTCAGTCGCCTCCAGCGCCACGTCCAGGTGCTCCTGGAAGAACCACGGGGCGGAACCGCCACCGGGGATGAACATCTTGAGCTCGTGGCCCTCGCGGATGCCCTGGCAGTAGTCGTCGCCGTAGAAGAGGTCGCGGAACGTGGTGACGCCCTGTTCCACCTCGTAGACGCCCGGCCGATTCACGTGGCCCGACACGGCGAACATCCGGGTCCCCGGAGAGGACTCGGACCCGTGCCGGCGATAGGCCGCGGCACCGTGCTCGAGGATCCACGGCAGGTTGGCCAGCGTCTCGACGTTGTTGACGATGGTCGGCATTCCGTACAGGCCGATCGCCGCCGGGAAGTAGGGCGGCTTCAGGCGGGGCATTCCCCGGTTGCCCTCGAGGCTCTCGATGAGGGCCGTCTCCTCGCCGACGATGTAGGCGCCTGCCCCCCAGTGCAGGACGATGTCCACCGAGAAGTCGGTTCCCAGGATGTCGCGGCCCACGTAGCCGGCGGCATAGGCGTCGTTCAGGGCGATGGCGATCCTCTCCTGTGCCAGGGCCATCTCGCCACGCACGTACAGGAAGCACTGCGACAGGCCGAGCGCGTAGCAGGCGATCAGGCAGCCCTCGATGAGCTGGTGGGGGTCGCGTTCCATGAGGAGCCGGTCTTTGTAGGTGCCGGGCTCGCTCTCGTCGCCGTTGACCACCAGGTACCGCGGCCAGACGCCCTCGGGACAGAACCCCCACTTGACGCCGGCCGGGAAGCCGGCGCCACCACGACCCAGCAGGGTGGCGTCGCGGACCTCGCCATGAACCTCTGGGGGTCGCATGTCCAGCGCGGCCCTCAGCCCGACGTAGCCGCCGGTGGCCTCAGAACGGGCGAGGGTATGAGAGTCCTCGAAGCCGAAGCGCGAGGTGACCAGCTTCGGACCGCCGTAGTCGACGTAGCCCGCGGCGTGGGTGACGTAGGAGGACCCCATCGTCACCCCTCCCCGGCCCGGTCGGCAGCCAACCATGCCGGGGGGCCGGTCACCTGCTCGGGAGGTGTCGTGCCCACCCGTCGGTCGTCCGGTATGTGCTGGCGGACCCGCCCGAGGATGCCGTGCTCCGGCAGCTCCCCGTCGTCGCCGGCAGCACCCCGACCGATGGGGCTGCGGCCGGCCCGGATGTCGGCCACCACCTCGTCGAACAGGTCGGCGGTGGCCCGGTGGAAGTACCGGTAGTTGACGGTGAAGCACGGCGCCTCGGTACAGGCGGCCACGCACTCGACCTCCTCGACGGTGAACAAACCGTCGGCGGTCGTGCTGCCCGCTCGCACCCCAAGGCTTGATTCGACGTGTTCGAGGAGATCGTCGGCGCCTAGGAGTTGGCATGAAATGTTGGTGCACACGTTGACCAGGTAGCGGCCCACCGGGTGGAACTTGAACATCTCGTAGAAGCTGCCGGTGCCCAGCACTTCGACCGGGGTGGTCCCGGTCAACTCGGCGATCTGTTCCATGGCCGGGCCGGTCACCCACCCTTCCTGTTCTTGAGCCAGGTGGAGTAGGGGGATCATCGCCGAGCGCCGCCGCGGGTATCTGGAGGCGATGTCGGCCGCGACTTTCTCGTTTGCCGGGGTGAAGAAGCCCATCAGCGGTCGACCTCGCCCATGATCGGATCGACCGAGGAGATGACAGCCACCGCGTCGGCGATGAACCCGCCCTCCATGAGGTGGGGCAGGGTCTGCAGGTTGACGAAGCTGGGGGCCCTGATGTGCATCCGGTAGGGGTTGGGTCCACCGTCGGACACCAGGTAGCAGCCCAGTTCGCCCCTCGGGGATTCCACTGCCGCATAGGCCTCGCCAGGTGGTACGTGGAAGCCCTCGGTGAAGATCTTGAAGTGGTGGATGAGGGCCTCCATGGACTGGTTGATACGGGCCCGGGGCGGTGGGGTGACCTTCTTGTCCTGGTTCCGGTAGTCGCCTCCCGGCATGAGCTCCATGACCTGTTCAACGATCTTCAGTGACTCGCGGATTTCCTGGAGGCGGATGGCGTACCGGTCGTAAGAGTCGCCGTGGGCCCCTACGACCACATCGAAGGAGACCTGGTCGTAGGCCAGGTACGGCTCGTCGCGGCGGAGGTCCCAGTCGTAGCCGGTGGCCCGCAGGATCGGGCCGGTGGCCGACAGGGCAAGAGCCTCAGCGGTGTTGATGACCCCGACACCCTGGAGCCGGTCCCGGAAGATGGGCTGGTTGTTGAGCAGTACCTCGTACTCATCGAGCCGCGGGGGGATGATCTCCAGGAGGCGCACCAGGTCGGCCTCCCATCCGTCGGGCAGGTCAGCGGCCACCCCGCCGGGCCGGATGTAGTTGTGGTTCATGCGCAGGCCGGTGACCATTTCGAAGAACCGGAGTACCTCCTCGCGTTCCCGCCAACCGAAGATCATCATCGACACCGCGCCCAGGTCCATGCCGTTGGTGGCCTGGAACAGGAGGTGGGAGGAGACCCGGTTGAGTTCGCACATAAGCATCCGGATCCAGGTGGCCCGTGGGGGCACGTCGATGCCCAGCAGCGACTCCACGGCCATCGAATAGGCCAGTTCACAAAACAGCGGCGCGGCGTAGTCCATTCGAGTCACGTTGGTGGGACCCTGGAGGTAGGTGAGTCCCTCGCCGGTCTTTTCCATACCGGTGTGCAGGTAGCCGATCACCGGCTTGGAGCGGAGTACCGTCTCCCCTTCGAGTTCCAGCATGAGGCGCAGAACCCCGTGGGTAGACGGGTGGGACGGACCCATGTTGAGGATCATCCGTTGACCCTCGTCGACATCCTTTGCCGGGTCGTATCCTCCGCCAGCCACCACCGAGGCATCGGCCTCGCTCATCCGTAGCACCGCCCCGTCGTCGCGTCGGCGCACCCGCGCGTCGCCGGTGCTTTCCTCGGGGGAGGCGGCCGGCCGGGTGGTCTCCCGGTCAGTGGTGTCGGTCATTAGCGTTCCGCGGGGTTCTTGAACCGGACCGGGATGGTGCCGACCGCCACGTCCTTGCGTAGGGGATGACCGTCCCAGTCCTCGGGCATGAGGATCCTGGTCGGGTCGGGATGCCCCTCAAAGGCCACCCCGTAGAGGTCGTGCACCTCGCGTTCCATGGCCTCGGTCCCCGGGTAGAGGTCGAACAGCGACGGGACGACCGGGTCCTCCTCGGGCACCTGGACCCGGATTCTCGCTCGCTCCCGGCTCCGGTGGTGGATCAGCGATACCACCACCTCGAAACGCTCACCGGCCACGCCTTCAGGCAGATCGGTTCGACCCGGGTGGGCGACGTAGTCCACCGCGGTGAGGTCGATGACCATGTCGTAGCCGTCGTTGCGTAGCCCGGCTACCACTTCAAGCAATTCGTCGCGGGCCGTATGCAGGACCGTCGACCTGACAGCTGGGGTGGTCGGCAAGCTCATCGTGGCAGGATCTCCACCGGACGGCCGGCTGAGGCTTCGGGCCCGGAACCGGCGTCGATTCCCGCCCCTCCGTCGTTGGCGTCCCGCCGTCGGGTCAATTCGCCGGAAAGGATGTTTTCGTGCAGGGTGAGGATGGCGTGCATCAGCGTTTCGGGGCCGGGAGGACAGCCCGGGGCGTACACGTCGACCGGTACCACCTGGTCGACGCCCTGGACGATGGCGTAGTTGTTGAACATCCCGCCTGAGGAGGCGCACACCCCCATGGAGATCACCCACTTGGGTTCCATCATCTGGTCGTAGATCTGACGGAGGACGGGGGCCATCTTCTGGGACACCCGTCCCGCGACGATCATCAGGTCGGCTTGGCGGGGTGACGCTCGGAAAACCTCCATTCCATAGCGAGCGAGGTCGTAGTGGGCCGCCCCGGTGGCCATCATCTCGATGGCGCAGCAGGCCAGGCCGAAGGTGGCCGGCCAGCAGCTGCGGGCCCGGGACCATTTGACGAGATTTTCGATACGGGCGGTGACGAAGTTGTGCTCGAGGCCCTCAAGACCGTCGTCGAGCACCCTGGACAGCCGGCTGGCGCCGGGAAGGCGGGCCATCAGGCCACCGCCCCGTCGGCACTCGAACGTGTTCCGGCTGGCGGGCGTCCGTCAGCGCCGACGACCCGCACGCCGATGCGACCGGTGTTGGCGGGTCGTGTGGGGTCCACCGGGTCGATCACCGGGTCCCGGCGGCGGGGACCCCATTCGAGAGCGCCGTTGCCGATGAGGTAGACGAACGACTCGAACACGGCCACCGTGAAGATCAGGGCGGCGACTAGGCCGAAGAGGCCGATGCCCCGGTGGGCCATGGCCCACGGGTAGAAGAAGATGATCTCGATGTCGAAGACGATGAAGATCATGGCCACCAGGTAGAACCGGACCGGGAAGCGTTCCGGCACCTCCCGGGCCGGGATGATCCCGCACTCGTAGGGGGCCTGTTTCCGATCGTTGGGGCTTCTGGGGGCCAGCAGCCTGGAGGCGAGGATGCTGATCGCCGCGAAGGCCACGGTCAGCACCAGCAAGGCGACCACCGGGAGGTATTGGCCGAGCATGTCAGCCTCTCCTAAATCCGGTGTTGACAGCGGGGGAGGCGCTCACCGGGTCAACTCGTCGAGGCTTCGAACTCCCGGCGCCGTGCCATGAGCTCCTTGTCGCGCACGTGGAGCCAGTAGCACAGGGCTAGGAAGATGAGGGCCGACCCGATGGCAACGAGCGCCGGACGGAGCCTCCTTGTACCCAGGTCACGCACCATGACCACCGAGACCACAGGTTCCCCTGTGTCGACCACTGGACGTGGGGGGGCCATGCCGGGCACCTCGGGCTGGTCGATGACTTGTTGCAACTGGACCAGGGAGTAGCGGATCGGATGGGTGATCCGGGCCGTGTTGGTCACCCAGAGGCTGATGCGGTCCCAGCGGTTCGGGTCCTCTGAAAGCTCGGGCTTGCCGCCGATGGTGTAGGCGTCCAGGAGCTTGAAGTCCGCTGCGCTGTTGTAGCCCAGGTCGGGGTGGGCGAGCACGTCGGCCACGGCCTGGGCCTGGGCGTCGCCGGACCGGGTGGTGGGCAGCAACTTCCAGCCAGCGAAGTCGTCGAGTCCGTATCCTCGGGTCACTCCGGGTGCGACGGCGGCCAACTCTGATCGGGTGAGCGTCTCGTTGCGAAGTTGGATATCGGCCTGGATCTCGGCTACCTCGGCGGGCGGGAGGTCCGGGTAGTCCGCCTCGGTGGGCAGGGTGTTGAACTCGGCGTTGGCCCTCGGATCACCCGAGGCGACCACCATCTCGTAGGCGCTGGGTAACTCGTCGGGATCAGGTAGGAGACGGGCCTCCGGCACCCCGCTGGCGTTCAGGTCGCCGACGTTGATGTCGACGGTTTGCCAACTGGGGTCGGCGCCCTTCCAGCCTGAGCCGTACATCCACCAGGCACTTCCCAGGATGGCCATCCAGCCCATCAACCCGGCCAAGATCACCAGCGTGGCGTGTCGGACGCCGGTGTTGGTGGCGACAACCAGCCAGACGGATCCGATGAGCACCGCGACGCCGGTGCCCACCACGAGGATGCCCCTGATCTCGAGATCGAATGTGAGGCCGGCGAGGACGAGCAGGCTGGTCATCACAGGCCCCTCTCGTAGGCGACCACCGCGGCGATCTGCTCGGGGGTGAGAATCCGACTGCGGACGGTTGTGCCGATCACGTCGAGGTCGTCGGTCCGGGATCCGAAGCCCGGCATACCGCCGGTGCCGGCCCGGGCGTTGCCGTACCCCACCCCGACCGCCGAACCCGAGCGCACGAAGTCGGCCTGCCGGTCGGCTGTGGAGAAGTGGGTTCCGACACTGGCCAGGCTGGGGCCGACGTGGCCGGTTCCGGGCCGGTAGCCCGTCAGGATGCCCGACTCGGCGAGCTGGGGCCATTCGGCGATCAGCGACGCGGTCGCCTCGTCGTCGGTCGCGCCGTAGGAAAAGCCGGGGGTGTGGCAGCGTGCGCACCCGTAGGCGCCCTGGGCGGCACTGTTGTTGAAGATCAGTTCGCCGTAGTCCGAGTAGTCCGGGCTGGCCGGGTCGGTGGCCTGGGCTAGCCACTCGTCGACCGCCGCCTCGATCTCGTCGTGGTCGACGAACACCGGGTCGGCCTCAGTGACGATCCTGCGGGCCCCAGAGCGCACCCCGGCGGCCACTTCCGCGGCGATCGTCTCGGAGTCCAGTTGGATGGAGCGCAGGTAGACGATTAGCTGATGGACCTGTTGTTCGGTCAACGGGCCGCCGCCAGGAAGACCCCAGGCCGGCATTGGTGATCCTGGCCGGCCGTAGTTGAGGATGTGTTCCACCTCGGATTCGTCAAACCGGGAAAGCACCGAAGTAAGCGCCGGAGCCTTCCACTGGACCTGGGCGACGAACTGGCCTTCCGAGTCAGCCAAGGTGAACGCGGCGACACCGCCGACCCCGTTAGGTCCGTGGCACCCCGAGCAGGCCTCTTCGTAAGACTTGGCCCCTCGACTTTCGAATCGCTTCACCCAGCTGTAGGCGGCGTTTTCCTGGCGGGCCGGTTCCATCAGCCAGTACAGGGGGAGAACCAAAGCGATGCCGGCCAGGCTGACCAGCGACCAGCCGAGGGCCTTGTCCAGGATGCGGGTCTCCAACTCGGCGTCGTCGGCGTACTGGCGGCGGTTGGCCGCTAGTTCGATCTCCGAGCCGACCTCACGTTTGGCTATCCGGAAGTTGAACAGCAGGTAGATGACTACCCCGACCATCACGATGACGGCCAGAACGAGGCCAACGGTGCGCTGGGTACTGGCGGCAAGGATCATCGGGGGCACGGTTCGCTCACCTTCGCCCTAGTGCTCAACTTGACCGATGCAGTGGGGACCTTCGGACTCCTGACCGGTGGTGTTGGTGCCGATCGGCGGCCCCTGGACGATGGTGCCGGTGTCTACGGTGAGAACTCCCTCGACGACGGACACGGCGAACCGGTCCATGCCCCGGGGGGCGGGACCGCCCTTCTTCTCGCCGACCTGGTTGTACTGCGAACCGTGGCACGGGCATTCGAACCACTGTGAGGGGACGCAGTTGGGGACCCGGCACCCGAGGTGTGGGCACTTCTGGTACAGGGCCACCACACCGCTTTCGAAGCCCTGGTCCACCCCGACGGTCATGCCGTTCAACTCGGCGGCCGAGTAGGTGGCCCGGGCCTTCTCGACGGCGCCGTTCGGGTAGGCGGTCAGCCACATCCGACCCTCCGGCTTGTAAAGGAAGCCGTTGTTGGCCTTGATGCCGGCCAGCACTTCGGTGAGGTTCCCGACCTTGATCTTTGAGCCGAAGCCGCTAACTCCCTGGGGCCACAGAAAGGCCAGTGACGCCCCGCCGAAACCGGCGATGCTCAGGCCCATCATTCCGACAATGCCCCGATTGAAGAACTGACGACGGGACACGCCGATTGCCATCGGGTCGGGGGCCACGAACGGCACCGGTGGTGCCGACTCGACGACCTCTAAGTCAGTGCTCGTACGAGCTTCCCGCTCAGCCCGCTCAACCTCTCGTCCAGTCGGCGAAGTGGGTTCGGCGGCCAAGACCGGGTTTCGACGATCCCGAGTTCGCGCCTCCCGGGAAAGACCAGTGGCGCTCCGGTCGCGACGGCGGGCCGCGCCAAAAAGAACAGCGGCGGCCAGCACGACCAGCACCACAACAGCGAACAGGACGGCCACGTCCTACCTCCCAGACTGAGCGTTGATAGCGGGCCGACGGCGGAGCATGGTGATCACAAGTCGAAAAAGACGCCGGCGTTCCACGGGAAGACGAAGTTGAAGCCGGGTCCCCGGAAGAACGAGCCGATCATCACCAGGACGGCCCAGAACATGAGGTGGACGGTCATCAGCGAGATGGCGAACTTTCGGTCCTCGGGTTTGGTGGAGGGGTTCTTGTCTATGAAGGGCGCCAGGATCAACAAGAAAATCCCCATCCCGGGAATGGTCACGCCAGCCACCATCGGGTGGAACATGGTGAGTAGTTCCTGGAGGCCCAAGAAGTACCAGGGAGCCTTGGACGGGTTCGGGGTTTTGTTGAAGTTGGCCAACTCCAACAGAGGGGCGTTCACGAAAATCGAGAACAGGGTCGTGAACAGGGT
>Ga0207965_1000618_pt1 | contig 10386 bp, 5 predicted proteins | sample Knorr_S23_td_O2m_FD_185609 | JGI IMG/M metagenome (GOLD analysis project Ga0207965, IMG submission 185609) | Marine microbial communities from Southern Atlantic Ocean transect - Knorr_S23_td_O2min_ad_571m_LV (SPAdes) (version 2) | ecosystem: Environmental > Aquatic > Marine > Oceanic | place...
AGGAGAATTTGATCAGGTAGAAGTTATTGAAGTTCTGGTCAAATCCGGTGACACCGTTTCTGTTGAAGATCCTCTGCTCACAATGGAAAGCGATAAAGCGTCAATGGACGTTCCCTCTCCATTTGGAGGGATTGTAAAGACTGTGAAAATTAAAGCTGGTGATAAAGTTTCACAAAACGACCTGATCCTTACTCTATCTGTTGAAGGAGATGAAACTTCATCTTTGGAAAAGACTTCAAATGAATCCTCAATTCCAGGAGCGTCAGTAGATGCAACTTCATCTCAAAAAGATTCCATTGAAATTACTTCTTCTCCGGAAACTTCTGAAGTCAATGCGGATTCAGGAATAAGGAGCAAACCAGAAAAATTGGGTACAGATAATGCCCATTCTTACTCTGCTCTGCGTCCCTCCCCGACACAAATGCTGGCAGATCAGAAAAAGTTTTTACGTGCTCATGCGAGCCCTTCCATCCGAAAATTTGCACGTGAGCTGGGAGTTGACCTGAGTCAGGTACAGGGTACAGGCAGAAAAGGGCGTATTACTCAGCAGGATGTCCAGGTTTTTGTAAAACAGGTTTTAGCCGGTGCTTCCCCCGCTGGAGCGACTGCAGCAGGAGCCGGGATTCCGGAAATGCCTGAAATTGATTTCAGCAAGTTTGGTTCAGTTGAAATTCAACCCCTCTCACGTATCAAAAAGAAAACAGGAGTTAACCTGCATCGAGCATGGCTTAATGTACCGATAGTCACGCACCATGATGAGGCAGATATTAACGAACTTGAGAATTTTCGTAAATCGCTCTCAGAGGAAGCGGCAAAACAGGATGTGAAACTCACCCTGCTTTCCTTTCTGTTGAAAGCGTGTGCAGCAGCCATCAGGAAGCATCCAACTTTCAATTCTTCACTTACTGCAGACAAGGAAAATTTAGTAATCAAGGAGTACCTGCACATAGGTGTGGCAGTTGATACACCAGACGGTTTGGTTGTTCCTGTTATCAAAGATGTTGAGCAGAAAGGATTGCTTGAGTTAGCGAAAGAATTAGCAGAAGTCAGCATGAGAGCCAGAACAAACAAACTTAAAAGCAGTGACATTGAAGGAGGATGTTTCAGTATCTCCAGCTTAGGTGGAATTGGCGGAACAGCATTTACTCCCCTGGTGAATGCTCCTGAAGTGGCGATACTTGGAGTGACACGTTCCCGAATGGTTCCTGTCTGGGACGGTAAAGACTTCAATCCTCGTCTGATGCTACCTTTGGATTTAACCTATGATCATCGTGTGATTGACGGAGCCCAGGCAGCCCGATTCATGGTGGACCTGTGCGGAATATTGGGAGATATGCGGAGAATGTCTCTATGAGCATTTCTGAAGTTAAAGTCCCGGATATAGGTGATTTTCAGGATGTAGAAGTTATAGAGGTGATATGTAAAGAGGGACAGTCTGTTGCTGTTGAAGATCCCCTGATCACGCTTGAAAGTGAGAAGGCAACCATAGATGTCCCCTCACCTTTGGTTGGCAAGATTCTAAGGATAAAGATAAAGGCAGGAGACAAGGTTTCAGAAGGGAACCTGATTCTGGAACTTGAGACAAGTGGTGCGTCAGAACCAGAGGCACAAAAGCTGAGTCAAACAGATGATCATTCTTCCGGGACAGGGGATTCAGCATCCATTGATACTAAAATTTCAGCTGATTTATCTGCAGATGCAGACATCAGCTGTGAAGTTTTGGTGCTTGGTTCAGGTCCAGGCGGATACACAGCTGCTTTTAGAGCAGCAGACTTAGGTCGGCAGGTAGTGCTGGTAGAACGCTACGAACAAATCGGAGGAGTCTGCCTTAATGTAGGATGCATTCCATCTAAAACCCTGCTTCATGCTGCAAAAATCATTGTTGAAGCTGAAGAAATTGATGCACATGGCATTTCGTTTAGAAAACCGTCAATTGATCTTGATAAACTCCGTGAATGGAAAAATGGAATTATCAGCCAGTTAACCGGTGGGTTGAAAAACATGGCCAAGCAGCGTAACGTGACTATAGTAAATGGTTTTGGCGAGTTCATTGACTCAAATCATCTTCGTGTAACAGATAAGAATGAAAAAATTACTACAATTAAATTTTCAAATGCTGTTATTGCAGCAGGTTCAAGACCGGTTAAGCTGCCCTTTCTTCCGGATGATCCTCGCATAATTGATTCAACCGGCTCATTGGAGCTTGCCAGCATACCAAAAAATTTGCTGGTGATTGGCGGTGGAATAATTGGCCTTGAAATGGCAACAGTTTATCATGCCCTGGGGTCAAGAATTAACATTGTGGAGATGCTTGATGGACTGATGGCCGGAGCAGATCGGGATCTGGTACGCCCTTTTCAAAAGCGCATAGCTAAACAATATGATAATATCTGGCTTGAAACAAGAGTAACCGAAGTTGAGGCTCTTAAGAAAGGCCTGAGAGTACATTTCGAAGGAAAAAATTCTCCAGATAAACCACAGATGTATGACTGCATACTAAGTTCTGTTGGACGTGTTCCAAACGGTTTAAACATTGGTGCAGAAAAAGCAGGAGTAGAAGTTGATGAAAAAGGGTTTATCAGTACAGATTCCCAAATGCGCACCAATGTATCGCACATCTTTGCGATTGGTGATCTTGCGGGACAACCGATGCTTGCTCACAAAGCATCACATGAAGCAAAAGTTGCTGCGGAAGTTATTTCCGGCATGAAAAGTTTTTTTGATGCCCGAGCTGTTCCATCAGTGGCATACACAGATCCTGAAGTGGCCTGGACTGGAATTACTGAAGAAGAAGCCAAAACGCAGGGCATTGCCTATGGAAAGGGAAGCTTCCCCTGGGCAGCCAGTGGAAGAAGCTTGTCTATAGGTAGAACTGAGGGAATGACTAAAGTGATTTTCGAAGAAGACTCAAAAAGAGTAATTGGTCTTGGCATCGTCGGATCGAATGCAGGTGATTTAATTGCTGAGGGGACTCTAGCCATTGAGATGGGCTGTGACGCCAATGATATAGGTTCTACAATCCATCCCCATCCTACTTTATCAGAAACAGTGGCCTTCGCTGCAGAAGCTTATGAAGGTACAATTACAGATTTATATATTCCTGGTAAAAAGAAATAAAGTAATTTTTCTATTGAGTTGAACATTAATTAAAGACCAAATGATCAGGAAATTTAAAAAAATTTATTTTTTTCAAAAAAACACTTGACAAAAAATTTAATATTGGAGAGCCTGTTATAACCTACTTATCAATTTTAAATCCTATTTACTGGCATTTCCACACAAGATAATTCTTACCATATTAGTTTCTATAAATATAATCCTTTTTTTGTAACTCCAAGTAACTACATTTTTTGAAATTTTTCATCCTCGAGTAATCACACCAGAATGCGGATTCTTCTGTCAGGAGATTCCGCATGATTTATTAACTGCCTGAGAAAAAATACATGTCAAAAAGCCGTCTTGATAATGGCAATGGAAATGATGCAAAAAACAATCACGACATTGATTCCAAACCTGATACCCTCAATTTAATTGAATTAAAGAAAAAAGATATAAATTCACTTATAAAAATTGCGCGTGAGTATGACATTGAAAATGCCAACAGCATGCGCGGACAGGAACTGCTTTTTGCTCTGCTGCAGGCACAGACAAAGCGTAAAGGTATCATTTATGGAGCCGGTGTTCTGGAAGCATTGCCTGACGGGTTTGGATTCCTGCGTGCACCGGATTATAACTATCTGCCTGGACCGGACGATATCTATGTTTCCCCTTCCCAGATCAGGCGATTTAATCTTCGTACCGGTGATACAGTAGCAGGCCAGATCCGCCCACCTAAAGAAAGCGAACGTTATTACGCCTTGCTGAAAGTTGAAGAAATAAACTTCAGCGACCCTAACAAAGCTTATGAAAAAATTCTTTTTGATAACCTCACACCGCTCCACCCTGAGGAACATCTGCATCTTGAACGCAAGGACAATGATTTGACTACAAGGGTGATTGACTTGGTATCACCGATAGGCAAGGGCCAGCGCGGAGTTATTGTGGCACCCCCAAGGACAGGTAAAACAATGATTTTGCAGTCAATAGCAAATAGCATTACCGAAAATCATCCTGAAGTTGATTTAATCGTACTTTTGATTGATGAACGTCCGGAAGAAGTTACAGATATGCGTCGTTCAGTGGACGGGGAAGTGGTTGCTTCGACTTTTGATGAGCCGGCAACTCGCCACGTCCAGGTATCTGAAATGGTTCTTGAAAAAGCCAAAAGACTTGTTGAACATCAGCGGCATGTGGTAATATTGCTTGATTCTATCACAAGACTTGCCAGGGCCTATAACACAGTCATTCCGCCAAGCGGGAAAATTCTGTCCGGTGGTGTGGACTCAAACGCACTGTTTAAACCAAAAAGATTTTTTGGTGCTGCCAGGCATATTGAAGAAGGCGGATCTTTGACTATCATCGCGACTGCATTAATTGATACAGGCAGTCGTATGGATGAAGTTATTTTTGAAGAGTTCAAGGGCACAGGAAATATGGAACTTGTGCTAGACAGGAAACCTGTTGAAAAAAGGATTTTCCCTGCAATTGATCTCAGCAAATCCGGAACACGTAAAGAGGAACTTTTAATCGATAAAGCAGACCTTGACAGAATTTGGGTGTTGCGTAAGGTTCTCTCCCAACTTAACGTGGTTGAGGCTCTGGAATTCCTGATAGATAAAATGGATAAATTCAAGGAAAACTCAAACTTCCTTGATATGATGGATAAATAGCTGAGCTTTCTAGTACCAAAAATTGCTGCTAAAAAATATATACCAATGAAACCTAAAATACATCCAGAATATAAAATGACTTCATTCCGCTGTGCATGTGGATCCACCTGGAATGCACTATCTTCAAAGGGTGGTGAATTAACGGTGGAAATATGTTCAAACTGCCATCCTTTTTTCACTGGTGCAGGAAAAAATTTGATTGACACAACCGGAAGAATAGAAAAATTTAAACGCAAATACAGCCGGACCTGACCGGAAATGCTGGATAAACTTGAGGAAATTAACTCGCGATTTGAAAAACTGACAGAGGAACTTGGACAACCAGAAGTAGTCCAGGATCAGAATCGCTACCGCAAGCTTACTCAGGAACATGCCGGTTTACAGGAAATAGTTGAGGCCTACCAGCTCTACCTTAAAATTCAGCAACAACTTGAAGATAACCGCGAGTTATCTGAGGACAAGGATGAAGATCCTGAAATACGCAAATTGGCAGTTCAGGAGATTCACGAATTGAACCTGCAGATGCAAAAGATGCAGAAACAGATAGAACTTCTTCTGTTGCCCAAAGATCCTGATGATTCCAGAAATATAATCATTGAAATACGTGCAGGTACAGGAGGGGATGAAGCTGCTCTATTTGCCAGAGATCTTTTTCAGATGTATGCCCATTATTCTGAATCTCAAAAATGGCGTTTGAAACTGATGAATGAAAGCAGGAATGATCTTGGAGGTTTTAAGGAAATAACTTTTTCAATTGAGGGGAAGGAAGTCTACAGTCGCCTGAAATATGAAGGCGGTGTGCATCGAGTACAACGAGTTCCAAAAACTGAAACGCAGGGACGGATCCATACTTCTGCGGCAACTGTTGCTGTTTTGCCTGAAGTAGAAGATGTTGAAGTGGAAATCAACCCTGGAGATTTGAGGATAGATGTATACAGGTCATCCGGACCTGGAGGCCAAAGCGTTAATACCACTGATTCTGCAGTCCGAATTACTCACATTCCATCCGGACTTGTAGTCATTTGCCAAAATGAGAAATCCCAGTTAAAGAATAAATCGCAGGCATTAAAAGTCCTGAGAGCCCGGCTCTATGAAAAGGAGCTTGAAGCCCAGCAGTCTGAAACAGCCGAAAAACGCAGAGGCATGGTTGGTTCCGGAGACAGAAGCGAGCGTATCCGGACCTATAATTTCCCCCAGGGTCGTCTCACCGACCACCGCATCAATTTAACTCTCTATAAACTTGAGGACATTTTGCTCGGCAAACTTGAGCAGGTTATTGACCCATTGCTCTCATATTACCAGGCAGAATTACTGAAGGCTTCTTGAGATTAAATTCTTCAGCCAGCATGAAAAGCATTTACAAACTTTATCCGGGAAATGCTTTATTTATCCCTGGACCTCACACCATTAGCCATCATTTCATTCAGCACTATTAATCCAAATCATTAATAATGTCTTTTGAGACCCTTCTAAGTCCAATTAAAGTTGGCAATGTAACTTTAAAAAACAGAGTCATGATGGGTTCAATGCACACTGGACTTGAAGAGCATCCCGATGGTTCACCAAGACTTGCTGCTTTTTACGCGGAGCGGGCAAGAGGCGGAGCAGGACTGATCATAACCGGTGGATTTGCGCCAAACACTGAAGGCCGAGTTTTTGAAGATGGTGCTGACCTTGTTTCAGAGGAGCAGCTGGCTTTTCACAAGCCGATTGTGAATGCAGTACATGAAAACGGAGGAAAAATAGCACTGCAGATTCTGCATACAGGACGTTACGGGCTCATGGAAAATTGTGTGGCGCCATCCTCGATAACGGCACCGATCAATTTCTACCGGCCTAAAGAATTAAGCAATGCTGAAATTTTGCAAACTATTGACGACTATGCCCGATGTGCCAAACTGGCAAAAGATGTAGGTTATGATGGTGTTGAAATAATGGGGTCAGAGGGATACTTGATAAACCAGTTTATTGCCAAATGTACAAATCACCGCACCGATGAATGGGGAGGTACATTCGAAAACCGCATAAGATTTCCTTTACGTGTTGTTGAAAGGATCCGGGAAGAGGTTGGAAGTCAGGATTTCATCATGATTTTCCGTCTCTCCTGTCTCGATTTAGTAGATGAAGGGAGCAGTTTTGAAGAGGTAGTTGAACTTGGGCAGCGTGTAGAAGAAGCAGGAGCATCTCTTATAAACACAGGAATTGGCTGGCATGAAGCACGTGTTCCAACAATTGCAATGATGGTTCCCCGTGCAGCATTTGCCTGGGTCACCGGTAAGCTGCGTCCATACCTGAATATTCCAGTTGTGACATCTAACCGCATAAATGATCCTCTTGTTGCGGAGAATCTTTTAAGAGACGGAATAGCCGACATGGTGTCCATGGCAAGACCATTTTTGGCCGATGAAAATTTTGTCAAAAAAACCGAAGAAGGCCGTCCTGAAGAAATAAACACTTGCATAGCCTGCAACCAGGCCTGTCTGGATAATATCTTCAAAATGAAAACAGCAAGCTGCATGGTTAACCCGCGAGCTGGACGAGAAACTGAACTGAATTATGAACCGGCAGCTACACCTAAATCAATTGCTGTGATTGGTGCAGGTCCAGCCGGCATGACTGCAGCATACATTTCCGCAATGCGTGGACACCGTGTTACTTTGTTTGACCAGCGTGAGGAACTGGGAGGACAGATAAACTACGCAGTCAAAATTCCGGGCAAACAGGAGTTTTTTGAAGTAATACGGTTTTATAGGGTTATGCTGAAAAAATATGGAGTTGAACTAAAACTTGGATACATGATTGGTCCGAAGTCCCCGCTCTCTGGTAAATACGATGCTGTAGTTTTAGCCACAGGAGTTCGTCCCCGTAAACTGGAGCTGGAAGGAGCAGATCATTCCAAGGTACTGAGTTATTTAGATGTGCTGGACAAGGAACGAGTTGTAGGCCGCAAAGTGGCTGTTATCGGTGCAGGAGGGATCGGTATCGATGTGGCACACTACCTTACAGCACAGACTCCTTTTTCAGGAGATGTTCCTGATTATTTGCAGGGTCATGGTATTCTTGATTCGAATGAAGCATTAGAAGTTAGAAAACCCAAAAAACGCGAAATTACAGTATTACAGCGCTCCTCTGACAAAATAGGGAAAAGGCTGGGAAAAACTACAGGCTGGGCACATATTCAATCATTAAAATCTCATGAGGTTAAGCTTCTTCCGGGTGCAGCTTATCAGAAAATTGATGACTCAGGATTACATTTACGAGTTGCCATGAAAAAAGGTGATGATCCTCAAGAAACTGTTCTGGATGTGGATAACATTATCATTGCCGCGGGACAGGAACCCAGACGCGATTTGGAGAGCGCTTTAAGGCAATCAGGTTATGAAGTGCATGTGATTGGTGGGGCCAGGGAGTCTTTGGGACTTGATGCAGCAATTGCAATCAATGAAGGTGCAGAATTAGCTGCAAAACTTTAAGGATCCTGTTTGCATTTTTGAAACCTGTTATCTATCTTTTCTTTAAAAAATTAATCAATAAATTCAAATCAGTATTTTATTCAAAGGATATGTCTTTAAGTAAGTCCAGAAAAGGATGCTTAATATCATAATGCGGAATCAGGTGAATTTGCATTGAATGATTTAAAAGCATTTCATGAAATGAGGTCAAAAAAAATCATACATATTATTTCCTGCCATGCAGAGGGGGAGGTTGGCGATGTAATTGTAGGAGGAGTGAGTCCTCCACCTGGCGAAAGCATCTGGGAGCAATCACGCTGGATAGATCAAGATCAGTCTTTACGTCGCTTCGTTCTGAATGAACCACGCGGTGGGGTTTTCAGGCATGCGAATTTACTGGTACCTTCAAAAAATCAAAAGGCTGAATTTGGATTTATTATAATGGAGCCGGAACATACTCCTCCCATGTCCGGGTCAAACACGATATGCGTATCCACAGTATTGCTGGATAGCGGTATGATTCAGATGCAGGAACCCGAAACAGAGTTTTTTCTTGAAGCTCCAGCAGGATTAGTACATGTAAAAGCTCATTGTAAAAATGGAAAAGCACTCAGTATAAAGATACAAAATGTACCTTCGTTTGCTGACAAAATGGACCAACAACTTGAGGTGCCTGGAATTGGAACTGTCACTGTTGACACAGCATATGGTGGTGACAGTTTTGTGCTGTTGGATGCAAAGTCCCTTGGGTTCGCAATTGTTCCTGATGAGGCACGAGAACTTGCTGAAACAGGAGCAAAGATTACAGCCGCAGCGAATGAACAAATTGGTTTTCAGCACCCAGTACAAAAGGACTGGAATAAAATATCATTCTGCCAGTTCACAAATCCGGTTGAGCTTGTGAATGGAGTTCTCAATGGCCGTAATACTGTTGCCATTAATCCGGGAAAACTGGATCGCTCACCATGCGGCACGGGTTGCTCCGCAAGAATGGCTGTTCTGCACGCAAGGGGAGAAATGCGTGTGGGTGATCAATTTGTCGCAAGTTCAGTGATTAACTCACGTTTTGACTGTTCAATATTGGAAAGTACAAAGACAGGTAAAGTTAAATCAATCATTCCATCCATTAGCGGTAGGGGATGGATAACCGGAACACATCAGCTTATGTGTGATCCGGATGATCCGTGGCCTGATGGTTATAGACTCAGTGATACGTGGCCAAATCCTGATAGACGTAATACAATCCATAAACCGTAGACGCAAAGAATATTTTTTTAGATATTTTCTAAATTATTTTATTCCTGAACTCTTCTTATGATTGATACAAAAACTTTCCACTGCGTGCGGCTTTTACATACCATTCTCCTTTATTTTCTTCCCACCAGACAGAGTTATCATGCTCTGTAAAAATCTCAGATACTTTTGACGATTTGAGTAACTGCATTGGGTTGAAGCCTGCCCATGTGACAACTTCATCAAGTGGAACCTTGTACCATTGCATCACATTTCGAACACAATGGTCCATGGTTACTGCGGAGCCTGTTGGGCGTGAAGTCTTTTTATTATACACTACCGGTTCAGATTCAAGAAATAGTTCCAGATCACCCAGTTGATAAATGCCGGGTTCAGCTGCTGCTCCTGCAGTTGCGTCCGTAATCAGAATGGTTCGTTTGGATTCCTTGGCTCTCAGATATACTTTCAATACATCTGGAGAGAGATGATATCCGTCGGCGATAAAGCTGGCACTAAGCTTATCTTCACTGAGCTGGGCAATTATTGGATTGTTGTTCTTGGAAAGTTCTGCTTTGGTGCCATTCCCCAAATGAGTAGAAAGCATGGCACCAGCTTCAACAGCCTCGCGTATTTTCTCTGGTCCCGCAGCAGTATGTCCTATAGCCACGATGATTCCCTGAGATACTAAATGCTCAATAAATGGTATGGCTCCGTTCACTTCAGGAGCCAGAGTTATAAGGCAGATTCTTCCACCGGCTGTTTCCTGCAGGCGCCAGAACATATCCTGGTCCACATCTCCAATTGCCTCAACTGGATGACAGCCGGAAAATCCGGGATGTGGTGAGATGAATGGTCCTTCCAGATGGTAGCCGGCAATCATAATTTTTGCCAGATGGCAGGACTGACGGGAATTTTCCAGATCGCTGAAGCAT
>Ga0207965_1000620_pt1 | contig 10375 bp, 6 predicted proteins | sample Knorr_S23_td_O2m_FD_185609 | JGI IMG/M metagenome (GOLD analysis project Ga0207965, IMG submission 185609) | Marine microbial communities from Southern Atlantic Ocean transect - Knorr_S23_td_O2min_ad_571m_LV (SPAdes) (version 2) | ecosystem: Environmental > Aquatic > Marine > Oceanic | place...
GAGTAAAACTGCAAAAACTTTCCTGTTCAAATTTCTCTTGTTGCCAATAATCATTTCTATCGATTATTCCCCTTCATATGGTCAAAAATCATCTACATTTCATCCAAACCCTGTTTTAGGTTTTGTAGACGGGAATCAGGTAACATTTGAAGATGTGCGAAACAAAAAAACGAATGACCTCAGCCTGCAGCTTTATCAGCAATTGAGTGTCAGATTGATGGAGTATTCAATTAAAAAACTTGCAGCAAAGCATTCGGAAATTAACCTGACACCCGAAAAAAAAGTAACTCTCAAAGAAATCGTTGCTTTTTTTGAACAAAATAACCTTCATGAACGAGGAACACTTGAACAACTCCGCCCCCAGATTAAACAGTTTCTGCAGCAGCAAATCCGCAATCAGCACTTGTTAAACCAGTACTCACTGGCCTTGGAAAAAGGTTGGGTAGTTTCTCATCTGGAACCTCCTTCTGAATTTATGCTCGTAGGAAATATAAAAACGGGCTATCTCAGAGGCAACAAGAAAGCACCCGTTATCCTGCTCGAATTTTCTGACTATCAATGTCCCTTTTGCGGTCGGGTACAGCCCACAATCAGCAGGCTCATCAATAATTACAAAGACAGGGTAGCTTTTGGCTATAGGCATTTTCCGCTGTCTTTTCATAAAGAAGCTGATGAAGCGGCCATTGCTGCTGAGTGTGCTCGGGAACAAGACAAATTCCTTGAATTGCATCTTCTGTTATATTCACGTCAAAAAGCACAGACATCAGATGATCTGAAAAAATATGCACGAGAAATAAAAGTAAAGTCTCCTGAAAAATTTGACAAATGTCTGGACAGCGAAAAATTTCGCGGACTGGTCCAGCAGGATTTTAGCGACGGGTCAAAGCTGGGTATTACAGGAACACCAGGTTTTTTGGTTGGAGCATTCAACCCAAAGACCGGAGAAATAAAGGGTGAAGTACTCTCTGGTGCTCAACCATACAATGTATTTAAGAAAACACTGGACAAATACTTGAGCCGGCAATAAAACTTATGAGCCAATCCTATCTCCGCCAAGCACTGGAGAATATTGAGTGCCCTCGTATTCTGGTTATTGGCGATCTAATGCTGGACCACTATTCATGGGGAGAAGTGGATCGTATTTCTCCAGAAGCTCCTATTCCTGTTATGAGAGTGCTGAGAGAAGATCAACGATTGGGAGGAGCAGGGAATGTGGTGATGAACTTGGTTACTTTGGGTGCAGAGGTTTCTGTCTGCGGAGTTACAGGTAAAGATGAAACAGGAGAAATCATCAACAAACTGCTTGCAGAAATTGAAGTTGATCGATCCGGAGTTATAGTCTCAGAAAATCATAAAAGCTGCCTCAAGCATCGAATGATAGCAGGACAAACCCATTTGCTCCGCATGGACATAGACCCTGACCCCAACACAGATTTAAATCAAAATCAACTGATTGAATATCTGCAAGAGAAAGTCCCTAACTGTGATGCGGCAATAGTTTCTGACTATGGAAAGGGACTGCTAAGCTCCTCTGTTCTTAAGGAACTTGCTTCATGCGGGAAAAAACACGGAATACCCATTATAGGTGATCCCAAACGTACTACAAATTACAGCATATATCAGGACTTTACCCTCATAAAACCTAACCGCAAGGAAACTGAAGCAGCAGTTGGGTTTGCTCTCAGCAATCGAAATGACATTCTTCGGGCTGCAGAAAAACTTAAAGATGAAGTTAGTCTGGATTATCTGGTGATCAGTCTTGATCAGGATGGTTTGTTGCTTTTTCAAAGCCCTGATGATTATCAATTTTTTGAAGCTGAAACAAAAGAAGTTTTTGATGTCGTGGGAGCAGGCGATACGGTCAGCAGTGTACTGGCTTTTATGATTGCAGGTAAATCAAGTATTGAGCATGCGTCTTACTGGGCACAACTTGCAGCCAGCATGGAGATTCAGCATGTAGGGGTTGTTTCATTTACAAAAAATGAACTGCTACAGCGCTTTGATTTTGGAGAATCATCCACGAAAATCATGACACTAGAACAACTTTGCCGAAACTTGCCAAGTGAATTGCCTGTTGTATTTACAAATGGCTTTTTTGACAATATCTCAGCAGGACACTTGAAGTTCCTGGATCAATTGAAGACCCTGAAAGGGTTTAATGTGGTTGGCATCAACAGTGACAGTAGCATTGCTGAACAAAAAGGGGAACTTCCATTACTTAATGAGCGTGAACGTGCATTGCTGCTGTCAGCTGTAGAAGCAGTAGACAGAGTAGTGATTTTTAATGAGCTTGATGCCAGTTCCATGATCAGGCGTATTCGTCCCCAGATAGTAGTTAAGGGAGAGCGTTTCCTCAACAAAAAGATGCCTGAAGAAAAAGCCATTGGGGAAACCGGTGCCAAACTTGAATTTTTTCCTGAATATTAATATCTGCTGATATTATATCTTTACCTTCATTTTTCCTCAAAATTTTGAGTTAAATAAAAAACTGAAATCAACAATCTTTAATTAAATTATAAGAGCAATGAGTGTAAACATTTCTGATGTATTGGACATCGTCAGTCGCCAGAACCAATGGAGAGGTAGAGAGGCGATCAACCTGATTGCGAGCGAAAATGTGCAGTCTGATGCAGTCAAACAGGCCGAGATTAACGATTTTATGGGACGATACGCAGAAGGACATCCCAACACAGATCAAAAAGACAGGCGATATTATGAAGGCACCCGCTATATAGACCAAATAGAGAGCATGGCTGTTAGCGAAATGATCAAGCTGGCAAAGTGTCTTCAAGTCGATGTGCGCCCGATCAGTGGAAACGCGGCAAACACTGCGGTCGCTTTAGGAATATTACGCGGGAATGACACAGTAATTGTGAACTCAATTGAGAATGGAGGGCATATCAGTCATAACCCAATCGGAGTTGTAGGACGAAGAATTCAAGTCCGTGGAAAAGTACTCACACCAGGACGTGAAAATTCTATCAATCTGCATTACTGGCCAACCACCGAAGACGGATATCATCTGGACACACCAAGATGTTTGGATTTGCTGGAACAAACTTCTCCTAACATTGTTATTTTGGGCAAAAGCCTGTTTCTTTTTCCTGAACCTGTTAAAGAAATTGCTGAAGTATGCCGTGCTAAAAATATCCCCATACTTTATGACGGTGCTCATGTGCTGGGACTAATAACAGGCGGACAGTTCCAAGATCCGTTTAAAGAAGGTGCACACTTTATTAATGCCAGCACTCACAAAACTTTTCCGGGACCTCAACGCGGTGTTATTCTAGGAAACATGTGCAGCGAACAGGAAATGAAATGGTGGAACAGCGTGGACAGAGGTGTGATGCCCGGCTCTTCAAGCAGTCACCATTTACATACTCTGCCGGGGATGTTGATCGCAATCAGGGAAATGGCTGAATATGGACATCAATATGCTTCGCAAACAGTTGCTAATGCCAAAGCATTCGGTCAGGCTCTTACAGATGAAGGTGTTAATGTGGAAGCAGAAGAGTTTGGTTTTACGGAAAGTCACCAGTTGGCACTGAACGTTACCAATTTTGGAGATGCAAAAGCAATTGCCCGCTCCCTTGCAGAGCAGAACAACATCATCACCAATTATAACCTTCTTCCCGGAGATAAAGACCCGAACAATCCTTCCGGTTTAAGAATTGGTGTACAGGAGATGACACGCTATGGCATGAAAGAAGCTGACATGCAGGAACTTGCAGCCCTCATGAAGGCAGGAATGGAAGGAAAAGTTGTAAAAGACGAGGTCGTGCTATTACGCAGTCGATTCACTGAAGTAAACTATGCCTGATCCATTCAAAAGCAGCAGTGTTTTACCAGACTTACTGCAAAGAGAATAATATACATTTTCAGTCAGGCGTTTTTACCGGACTTTCTCCCATGTGTTGATTTCTTCTTCCGCCAGATAAATTTCAATGGAGTTCCTTCAAAGCCAAAATGATGGCGAAACTGGTTTGCAATATATCGCTCGTAGGCAAAATTGGTTTTGTCAGGATTGTTGGTCATGAAAACAAACGTCGGCGGTGCAACACTGACCTGATTACCGTAGAAAACTTTAGTTGGACGACCTGATTTAGAAGGTGGTGGATGTTGATTAACAATGATCTGCAGCATAGTATTCAGATCTGATGTCTGTATACGCCGCACATATTGTTTGTGCACTTGAAAAATGAGATCAAAAATCTGGTGTACTCGCTGCCCGCTCTTGGCACTTACAAAAATCAGCGGTGCAAAACTGATAAAGTTCAATCTGTGCAGAACCTCATTTTCAACTTCCTTCCTACTTTTGCATTCCTTTTTTGCCAGATCCCATTTATTCAAAACGATAATCAATGACTTCCTGCGCTCATTCACATAACCGGCAATTTTCAAAACCTGTTCGGTGATTCCTTCCTCAGCATCAATTATCAGAAGGGCTACGTCTGAACGTTCAATTGACCTGAGTGCGGATACGATGCTGAAGGTTTCTATTTTCTGGCTGACTTTACCTCGCCTTCGTATTCCTGCGGTGTCTACCAGAAGAATCTCCTGTCCTTGGTAAACACAAAGACTGTCTACCGGATCTCTTGTCGTACCGGAAACAGGATCAACAATCATTCGTTCCTTGCGGAGCAGGGCGTTTACAATTGATGATTTGCCTGCGTTAGGTTTTCCGACAACCGCAACCGCTACAGGAGTTTCCGGATTATTCAGCTCCTTTTCGGAATCTAGATTTTTCTGTTGAAGGGGAACTTGTTGATTTACTTCCTGAAGCAGGCCTTCAATTCCACGATTATGCTCGGAAGAAACAGGAAATATTTTCTCAATGCCAAGCTGGTGAAACTCCAGGCTTTCATTTTCGAGACGTTGATTATCTGCTTTATTGACCACTACAAACAGCGGTCTTTCAGCTTCAACTAATGTGCGGTATATTTCTTCATCTTCAGGAGTCCAGCCTTCCTGGGCATTCACAACAAAAAAAACACAATCTGCTTCTTCAACAGCAAGTTGTGCCTGCTTTGCCATTTTCTGTATAAGTGAGGTTTCCGCAACAGGCTCAAAGCCGCCTGTGTCAACGACAATAAATTCAAAGCCATGATATTGTGCTTTTCCATAATTGCGGTCACGAGTTATCCCGGGTTTTTTCTCAACGAGGGCAGAGCGTCTACCAATGAGGCGGTTGAACAATGTTGATTTTCCAACATTTGGCCTGCCGACAATGGCGGCAATGGAGAGCGGACTGGACATGGATTGCTGCAGATGATGCTAAACATCAAGATTCTTTACTCTAAGCGCGTTTTCCTCAATGAAGTTACGGCGTGGTTCAACTTGGTCTCCCATCAAAATGGTAAAGATTCCGTCTGATTCTACTATATCTTCAATGGTTACTTTTTTAAGTGTCCTGACCTTGGGATTAAGTGTTGTTTCCCATAACTGTTCCGGATTCATTTCACCCAATCCTTTGTAGCGCTGGATATACATGCCTTTTTTGCCGAAGTTTATCATAAAATCCAGCACTTCAAACCATGATTGAAAAAAATTGCTTTCACCTTCTTTTTCTTCAGTTAAAACCATCCCTTTTTCACCCAATGCAGCTTTAAGTCTCAAATGTTCCTCAAACATCTGAGAGTAATCATAGGCACTCAGGTTTTCCAGCAAATTAAGAGAAAGCTCAATTTGTTGCCCGTTTACCTCGATAAAAACATTGCTACCCTGTTTCTCAGGATCAACAGTAAGTTTATAATCATGATATATATTCTTCAAACCGCTGATGCAGTTTATGATATGCTCTGCTCCTCCTAAATCAATCTCAATTTGGTGCTTAAGCAGCAGATTGATCAGCATGGTCAGGTTTGGGTTATAGCACAATCGATCGTAATGGGTTCTGTAAAGTCTGATCTGGAGTGCGATCTGGAAAAGTTCCTCACCACTGATTGCAGTTCCGTTCTCAGGCTTGAGAATTAATATCTCACTTGAAGATCTAACAAGCCGTTCAGTCAATTCATTTTCATCTCTCACGAAGAAGCTGGAACGCCCTTTTTTCGCCCTGTATAAAGGCGGCTGAGCAATGTAAAGATAACCATTCTCAATGATTTCAGGCATTTGTCTGTAGAAGAAGGTTAGAATCAGGGTCAAAATGTGGCTGCCGTCGACATCCGCGTCAGTCATGATAATGATTTTGTGGTAGCGGATTTTTTCAAGATTAAATTCTTCCTTACCGATTCCGGTACCCATCGCAGTTATCATGGTCTTTATTTCTTCATTGGTAAGCATCTTGTCAAAGCGGGCCTTTTCTACATTTAAGATTTTACCTTTCAGCGGCAAGATGGCCTGATTTTTTCGATCACGCCCCTGTTTAGCAGATCCTCCAGCGGAATCACCCTCTACCAGAAACAGCTCACTCAGAGAAGGATCTGATTCCTGACAATCTGCAAGTTTTCCTGGAAGTGTGCTGAATTCAAGAACATTTTTTCTTCGTGTAAGTTCCCTTGCTTTTTTCGCAGCAAGTCTTGCCCTTTGCGCATCGATGGCCTTTGCCACAATCTTTTTTGAAACAGAAGGATTTTCTTCAAGATATGCTCCCAAGTATTCCGAAACTAGTGTTTCAACTTTTCCTTTAATTTCAACATTTGTTAATTTGATTTTTTTCTGAGATTCAAACTGTGGTTCAGTCACACGAGCGCTGATCACAGCAGCCATCCCTTCCCGAACATCCTCACCTGAAAAATTTTCTTTGGAATCGTTGGCAATGTTATTTGAGGTCATATAATTATTGAGAGTTCGGGTAAGTGCCCCCTTGAAACCTGTAAGGTGTGTTCCTCCATCTATTGTATTGATAGTATTAACAAAAGAGTATATTCGCTCAGTGTAGCTGTCGTTGTACTGGAAAGCTACTTCAATTTCCACATCTTCTGATTTTCCGGAAAAATAAACCGGATCTTCATGAAGCACATTTTTGTTTTCGTTGATATGCCTGATGAAAGAAGCAATTCCGCCGTCATATTTAAATTCCTGGAATCGTTCACTGCGGTTGTCCCTGATCGAAATCATGATGCCCCTGTTCAAAAAAGCCAATTCTCTTAACCTGTGGGCTAATATTTCGTAATTGAATTCCACGTGATCAAAAATTGTATCGTCAGGCCAGAATGTGATGTTAGTTCCGGTTTTTCTGCTATCCTCAATCTGCTGAAGTGTGCTTGCTGTGTTACCCTTCCTATATTCCTGCTTCCACAAAAATCCTTCGCGGTGAATTTCAGCAATCATCCTGTTCGAGAGAGCATTTACAACAGATGCTCCTACACCATTCAGTCCGCCGGAAACCTTGTAGTTACTGTTATCAAATTTACCTCCGGCATGTAGGCGGGTCAGAATTAATTCTACAGCAGGAATACCTTCTTCTTCGTGAATTCCGACTGGAATCCCCCTGCCGTTATCCTCCACTGAAATACTTCCATCAGAATTAATTATTACATGAATTTCAGTACAGAAACCGGCTAAAGCCTCATCAACGCTGTTATCCACTACTTCAAAGACCAGGTGATGTAGTGCGGTATTATCGACACCTCCAATATACATGCCCGGACGCAAGCGCACTGCTTCCAGGCCCTGCAGCACGGTAATATTAGATTCATCGTAATCTGTGACTTCTACACTTTGATTTTCCTGCATATTGTTCCTTAGAGATACAACTGAAGTATTTTAATTCATTGTGAATTCAGACAAGCTGTCCTTTGACAACCTGAAACTGTTTTCCCGGGGAAGATTTTAATGGTTCAGAGGTTGAAGTGATAAAAATCTGATTCTTTAACTGCAAAAAATATTTAAAAACAGACTTAATCACTTCATCATCAAGTTCTGAAAAAAGATCATCGAAAATCAATACTGGTGAAAAACTATATCTATCACATAATAAAAGATTTATTGTCATTATTAAAGACAAATTAGTGATTCTGAACTCACCTTGTGAGAAATAATCTCTGTCCTTTTTTCCATCAAGCATCAAGTGATATTCATCACGATGTGGTCCAGTTACAGCAAAACCGTATTGCAAGTCTCGGGTCAAATTTTTTTCAAGCTGCACTAAAAGTTCACTTTCTTGAAAATTATTTGTACTTAAGGAGGGTTTATAGACTAATTTCAGCAGTGCATCACGCCCCGTGAGGCCTTTGAAAACGTCGCTTAAATAATTATTAATCAACTCCACAAAATTATTTCGCTGCTTCATTAATTTTACAGCTGAGCGGGCAAGCATGCTATTCCAAAGTGGAAGCTGGTCAGTATTTCCCTGCTTTAAAAGTGCATTTTTTTCAGAGATAATTTTTGAATATTCCTGAAAATTATTTATATAAATTGAGTCATTGAAAGAAATGATTCGATTGAAAAACTTTCTTCGTTCCTGAGGGACATTCCGAAACAGATTGACATCCTCCGGAGTCAGAGCAAATGCCATGAAGGAAGGAGTGTATTCAGATACTTTCCGGACGAGTGAATTGTCCAGAATTACCTGTCTTCCTTTATTTGAAAGGTTTACCCTGATTAGATGCTGAACATTTTTAGACTCGACCTGAGCCTTAATGACTGCTTCTGTACTTTTCTCCTGAAGCAGGTGGGGGTTTTTTCTTGTGCGGAAGGATTCCAGATTACACAGGTAATACAGTGCTTCAACCAGATTTGTCTTGCCCTGTCCATTTGCACCATAAATCCAGTTTATTTCCGGAGAAAGTTCTGCAATGCACCTGCTGTAATTACGGAAATGTGAGAGCTCCAGGTTTCGGATGATCATACACAATCATTTCCGACATACGGTCTTCATATCATTCTTCAAATGCTTATGGGCATTGAAGCAAAAACCGTATAATTACCATTCAACTCTCAAAGGCATTATGACTGATAAAAAAGATTCATCATCTGGCGATTTGATGATCGTGGGACTCATCGAATTTTTGCATTCCAGTTTCACATTTTTACTCTCTAAAACTGCCAGAACATCTAACAGGTATCTGGAATTAAATCCGATTTGCAAAGGTTCCCCCTCGTATTCAATTTCTATTTCATCAACAACCTCTCCATAGTCCGCCTTCTCGCTTTCGAGCTTCAAAGTTCCCGGTGAGATAATCAGCTTTACAGGCCTCAGTTTTTCCGTACTGATAGATGAAACAATTCTGAGTGAACTTATAAAACTTTCCCTGTCCACAATCATTTCAAGCGTGTTATCCTTGGGAATGATTGGGTCGCAGTTAGGAAATTTACCTTCAATCAGCCTTGTTTTAAATATAATTGCTCCACCCGAAAACTGCATCACACGGTCGTCAAATGTAATATTTACATTTTCCCCAAACAACTCTGCTACTCTGCGTACCTCCGTAAGGGCTTTTCTAGGTACAATTACCTCTTTGTCAGCGTCAAAATTTAGTGAATTAACAGATTTAACTGTTTGCGCCAGTCTATGTCCATCAGTAGAAAGCCAGCGCGTCTGCTGATCACCAGTAGAACGCAGGCAAACCCCCATCAGGTTCCTCCTTGACTCGTTTGTAATTGCGGCAAACAATGTCATATCAATACAGCGTCTCAAATCATCCACAGTAATTGTCATGGACTGTGGAAGTTCTTCAAGCACTGTCTGCGGATATAAACCGACTTCTACTGACGGCAGACGCGTTTCTGAAGTTCCGCAAGTGATATGGATCCACAGCTGCTCTGTGGACCGTATGTGAACATCCTCTGACTTCAGTTCCCTGACAATATCAAATACTTTTTTTGCGTTTACACAGATACTTCCCTGCTCTTTAATTTCTGCTGGTAAAAGTTCAACAAGAGATAGTTCATAGTCCGTTGAAGAAAATTCAACATTACTGTCATTTCCATCAATCGTCCTGATAACAAAATTGGATAGAATTGGTTTAGTTGTACTTTTATCAACAACAGAATTAATGTTTTGCAGTGTGTTGCTTAATGCTTCTCTTTTTAAAATTATTTCCATATATGTATTATTAGTAGTAGTAGGATTGTTGACTGCCTGTTAATTAATGTGTGTGTTTTTGAAATTTAAGGATTTTTTTGAATTTTTGGTTGTTGATAATTTTTTGGCTTGGTGTTGATTATCAACAAGTTACCAAATATTTGGAAAAAACCCAATAGGAATTGTTGAAAAAATGTTGATTGTCAGGCATTTAAAAACATTTTTGAACAGTTTGTTGATTATCTAAATAAAGTATTCACAGCAACTATTCGAAAACAATTCTCATTCTGTAAGCAGATAAATTCTCAGTGCAAGAACAGAAAATATACTGCTATACAGATACAGTCTAAATGTATACAGAGGTCAGCAGCATTTTGTCCATTTCAGAATACTGGCCATGATGGCGAA
>Ga0207965_1000622_pt1 | contig 10369 bp, 9 predicted proteins | sample Knorr_S23_td_O2m_FD_185609 | JGI IMG/M metagenome (GOLD analysis project Ga0207965, IMG submission 185609) | Marine microbial communities from Southern Atlantic Ocean transect - Knorr_S23_td_O2min_ad_571m_LV (SPAdes) (version 2) | ecosystem: Environmental > Aquatic > Marine > Oceanic | place...
GATAATATTTAAAATCATTGTATTTTTCTTTAATTTTTTTTGCAATTTTTATATTGATTACTGGGTTTTTAAAAAAACTTCCAGCATTAGCCAATAATTTTGGATCTGGTAATTTTGAATTTCGTATTTCTATAATCTTATCCCTAACATTTTGAATGGTTAGATTTTGACTATTGATATTTTTTAATTCAGAGTAGTTCAATGTAAATTTTTTATTTTTATTTAAAATGAACGTAACTTCTGTAACGAAAAAATTATTTTTTAATTCTCTTTTAAAAATACTATCTCTATACTCAAAATCGCATGATTTATTAGAGTATGTTTTTTTTGTATTATTATTTAAATCAATACCATTAACATCGTATATATAATCTTTTACTTCTACTCCATAAGCACCAATGTTTTGAATAGGTACAGCTCCAACTGATCCAGGTATCAATGATAAATTTTCAATTCCATACCAATTTTTACTAACGCAAAACTTTACAAAATCATCCCAATTTTCTCCTGAACCTACTTTTACTTTAATATGATTATCATTTTCTTCAAGAATATGTATTCCTTTTATGCAGCTATATAATATTACACCTTCATAATCTTTTGTAAATAATATATTGGAACCACCACCTATTATTAGTTTTTTTTCATTTTTAAATTTTTTGTCTGATAAAAAATTAATTAGCGATTTATTATTTTCTATTTTTAGAAAAAAATTCGCTTTGTGATTTACTCTAAATGAATTGTAGTTTTTTAATGAATAATTTTTAAACATTTAAATATTTATTAAGAAATGTTAGTATAAACGTATTGTACATCTTCATCGTCTTCCATTTTATCAAGCATTTTTTCGATTGGTTCTATTTGTTTTTCATTAAAATTTATAGGAGAGTTTGGTATTCTTTTTAATTCTGATTTTGTAACATTTAAATTCATTACAGATAAACCTTTATTTATATTTCCAAACGATGTGTAATCTCCATATATAATTATTTCATCCTCAGTTATCTTAATTTCTTCAAGTCCATAGTCAATAAGTGTTAATTCTAATTCATCAATATCAATATTGTTTTTTTTAATGTAAAAAATTGACTTTCTATCAAACATAAATTCTAATGATCCAGGAGCGACTAAATTACCTTCGGATTTATTAAAGTATGATTTAATATTTGCAATAGTTCTAGTAACATTATCTGTGGCAGTTTCCACTATAACTAGAACACCATGAGGACCTTTTCCTTCAAAAGTTTGTTCTATATAATCTTTTGTTTCTTTATTTGATGCTCTTTTTATTGCTGAATCAATATTATCTTTTGGCATATTTTGAATTTTGGCATTTTGAATTGCTGCTCGTAATTTAAAGTTCATCTCTGGATCAATTCCACCTTCTTTTGCAGCTACAGTTATAGCTTTAGAGAGCTTTGGGAACAATTTTGACATTTTATCCCATCTTTTTTCTTTTGCGGCTCTTCTGTATTCAAAAGCTCTTCCCATTTTGCTATTTTTATAAGTTATTTATTACTATTACTTATTAACTAAATTACAAAATATAGATATAATTAGTCTTTTTTTTAATTGCTAAGTTTAATTTTGTAGATGGAAGAAAAAATATTAATTCTTGATTTTGGGTCACAGTATACTCAGCTTATTGCTAGGAGGATAAGAGAGTTAAATATTTATTGTGAAATTTATCCTTACAATAAGATTCCTAAGTTATCAAAAAAATATTTTGGCGTTATTTTTTCAGGTAGTCCTTATTCTGTTCATGATGATAATTCTCCAAATGTCGATATTGATAATTTTAATAATTTGCCAATTTTGGGTATTTGTTATGGTGCTCAATTAATAGCAAATAAATTAAGTTGTACAGTTTTGCCATCAAAGATAAGAGAATACGGTAGAGCTAATTTATCAAGTATAGATAATAATTCTATTCTGTTTAATGGTGTTGGAATTGGATCGAATGTGTGGATGAGCCATGGAGATTCTATAACTCAAGTTTCAGATAAAATTCAAATTCTTGCAAGTACAAAAGATGTCAATGTCACCTCTTTTTATGTAAAGTCATATAATTTTTATGGTCTTCAATTTCATCCTGAAGTCACACACTCTGATTTTGGAGAAAAAATACTAAAAAATTTTACTGTTGATATTTGTGGTTGTTCACAAACCTGGACTCCAAAATTATTTGTAGAAAATACAGTTAAGAAATTACAAAATACTATTGGAGATGATAAGGTTATTCTTGGATTATCAGGAGGTGTCGATTCTACCGTTGCAGGAGTTCTTATACATAGGGCAATTGGTAAAAATTTAACATGTGTGTTTGTAGACAATGGATTATTAAGAAAAAATGAATTTGTATCCGTTTTAGAATCATATAAGAATTTGGGTTTAAACATTATAGGAGTTGATTTTAAAGATAAATTTTATAAAGATTTATATGGTAAAATTGATCCTGAAGAGAAAAGAAAATCTATTGGTAAAGTATTTATAAAAGTATTTGAAGAACAAGCTAAAAAAATAGGTGATATTAAGTGGTTAGCTCAAGGAACAATTTATCCTGATATAATAGAATCCATATCAGTTAAGGGTCCTTCTGCTACAATAAAATCACATCATAATGTTGGAGGACTTCCAAAGGAGATGAATTTAAAAGTTTTAGAACCCCTAAATTCACTTTTTAAGGATGAAGTTAGAAGAGTTGGTAAATCTCTTAATATACCAGGTGATATATTAAATAGACATCCTTTTCCAGGTCCTGGATTAGGAATTAGAATTTTGGGTTCTATTGATAAAGAAAAAGTAAATTTACTACAAGAAGCTGATGACATTTTTATTTCAGGATTAAGAGAAAATAATTTATACGATAAAGTATGGCAAGCAGCTACTATATTACTTCCTGTAAAATCTGTAGGTGTTATGGGTGATGAGAGGACTTATGAATTCACTATTGTTTTAAGAGCTGTCACTAGTCTTGATGGTATGACTGCAGACTGGTCAAGGTTACCAGATTCATTTTTAGCTGATGTATCAAATCAAATAATTAATAAAGTTAAGGGTATTAATAGGGTAGTTTATGATATTTCATCCAAACCTCCTGCTACTATAGAATGGGAATAGTTATGAAAAAATATTTATACGTATGTCTTATTTTATTATTTGTTTCCTCGAACACGTATTCTCAATCGGATTATTTTAAGTATATGCAAGTAAAAAAACTTTTTCTTCAAGAGAGGTATGAAGAAGTTAAAAACTCAAACATATCATTATCTTCTAATAGTGAATTTTTACCTTATTTTAATTTTTATATTTCCGTTTCATTGTACAAAACTGGTAATCTAGAAGAATCTTTAGATAGTTTTAATGAATTAAAAAAAAAGTATGCTAATTGGCCACAAATTCAAGATGTAAATTATTGGATTGTTAAAATATTGATTGAAATTGATAATTTAACTGATGCTCTAAGTGTTTTTTCAACAATTTTAGATTCAGATATTAAAAATAATCTTTATGAAATAATAGACTCTAAAATTAGTTCTATTTCATCTTTTTATAATTTACAAAATCTTTATAATAAATATCCAGATAATATTTCTCTTGCTAAATATTATGGCAGACAACTTTTAAATGAATTTTTAAATGAAGACGTTCAAAATGAAATAAAAGAAATATTAAGAATTGTTGATCGAAATGAATTATTTATATCATCATATGAAAAATTTAAAATAGCAGTTTTATTACCTATGATGTACGAGAGTTTAGAGAATACGTATTATATACGAAATAATAAATTTATAATGGATCTCTATGCAGGCATTATGTATTCTTTATCTAATCTTGATAGCACTAATTCTTTGATTGAAATATTTCCTTTTGATACAAAGAGAGATCCTGATGTTGTAAATGAAATAATTGATAGTGGATACCTTGATGGTATGGATTTAATAATTGGACCATTATACAGTAAACCTGTTAGTATTATTAAGCAATATTGTCTTGAAAATAAGCTTTTGATGATAAATCCATTATCTAGCAATCATGAAATTATTGAGGACAATAACTATAGTTTATTATTTAATCCCTCATTAAAAACAATTGCAAATAAAGCAGCGGATTATTCAATAGATAGATTTCAGGAAAATAAAAATGTTATTATATTTTATGAAAAAAAATTTTCAGATTCTCTTATTGCTAAAATTTATGAAAATAGATTAGACTCATCAAACTTTAATATTATCTATAGTAAAGGGGTTTCATTAGAAGATTCTAGACTTATTCTTGATTCTTTAACAAATTTCTATGAAGAAATTTTATCGGATTCATTATATGATACAATAAAGTCTATTTCTGGTAGAATTGTTAAAGATGGTAGAGGGATTGATGGTTTGGATACTTTATATAAATATGAGGAAAAATTTTATATAGAAGATGATAGTATTGGTCATGTTTTTGTGTCATCAAAGAATTCTTTATTTGCATCTAATGTTATTAGTGCAGTTGATATAAGAAATGATACCATATCTGTAATAGGTTTTGATGAGTGGTTGGATTTTGATTTAATCACGATAGATCAATTTCAAAATCTTGACATCTCTTTAATAAGCACTTCGTTTATTAATTTAGAATCAGATGAATATCTTGAATTACAAGATTATTACATAGAAAATTATAGGAATAAAATTTCAAAAAATTTTATTCTTGGTTCAGAGTTAATGAATTTTATTTTTGAAATCGTTAGTAATTATGGAAAATATTTTCAGTTTGGTTTAAGAAATGAACATTTTATTCCTGGAAATCTATTCTATGGTTTCAAATATTTAGAAAATAATGACAACCAAATAGTTCCAATTGTTAGTGTTGACAGCTCAAGAATTAAATTAGATAATTAATTTATATTTAGTTCCATTCTCATTTGAATAGGATCAAATCTTTTATCTTTAATCAAAGAGTTAATTAGCCAGTTATCAGTTTCTTTTACTAAAGGATTGAATACATATTTGGTTTCTGATAAAGAACTTAATATTTTTTCTAATTCTGTTTTTTGTTTTGGGTATTCTATGATTTGATATTTTTCAAGATTTCCAAGTTTTGCTGCTATATCAACGGCATCATTAAAATTACCTATGATATCAATTAAATTTATTTCTTTTCCTTCGTCTCCGTAATACACTTTCCCTCTGGCAAGTTTATCAACTTCTTGGGTTTCTATATTTCTTCCTTTAGAAACCACATTTAAAAAATCTACATAAACTTGATTTATTCCCCTCTGAACTAAATTTTCTTCGTCATCATTAAGAGGTCTGAATAAGTCAATTTCACCAGTATTTTTATTTGTTTTTATATGATCTACATTAATTTTCAACTTTTCTTTAACAAGTCCTGATAATTCTGGAAGTATACCGAAAACTCCAATAGAACCAACAATTGATCCTTCTGATGCAATTAAAGTATCAGCGGGCATAGAGATGTAATAACCACCTGAAGCACATACGTCTGACATGTAAACTGTTAAAGGTTTTTCTTTTTGAAGAAGTTCAAGTTCTCTTGTTATTAGATCTGATGCAAAGGCACTACCACCTCCTGAATTGACGTATAAAATGACAGATTTAATATTTTTATTTTTTTTAATTTTTTTGATGTTATCAATTATTGTTTCAGAATAAATTCCATCATCACCTTTGCCAGGCATTATTCCACCTATAGCATAGAGAACTGCAATTTTATTTTTGTTGTATTTATTTACTTTTTCCAATGATCTATTGTATTTAAGTAAAGAAATTTTTTGGTAAGAACTGTCTACTTTTTCTTTTAGATACTCTACCATTTGATCTTCATAGATTAAATCATCAACTAAATTATTTTTTAAAGCATCTTCAGGAAGTTCAGTTTTATAGTCATTAATCATATCTAATAAATCTTCTGTATTTATACTTCTAGATTCTGATATGTTTTCCAAGTAATTATTAAGTCTATAATTTAGAAGATCTAAATATTGTTCTTTGTTTTCATCACTAAAATTTGTTCTCACATATGATTCTGCTGCTCCCTTGTATTCTCCAACTCTAAAAAGCTGTATTTTAATTCCTAATTCATTAAATAAATCTTTATAAAAAAATTCACTTATACCATACCCACTGACACTAACAAATCCTGGAGGAGAAATTGCAATAAAATCTGCGACAGATGATAGGTAGTAAGCTCCTTTTGAATAGAGTTCTGAGTATGAATAAATTGGTTTACTTTCTTTAAATTCTTTAAGAATACTTCTTACTTTTTCCGCTTTATTGAAACTTATTGAAACATTGTCAAAATTTAAATATATAGCTTCTATATTTTCATCATTTTTAGCTGATGTAATAATTCTTTCAAATGTTCTTAAGCTAATTTTTTCTTCAATTTTTGAATTATCAAAAAGGGGAATAGGAAAGGGGATTTCAAAATTAAATTTAAGATCAGAAGGTTTAGAATTTCTATCATCTATTATACTCAGATTATCTATATGTAGTATGGATTTAGGTTTTACAGTTATTTTTTCTTCAGTATCTGGTGATAATAGAGCTGATATAAAGCTAAGAATTATTATAATTAAGAAAATGCTCAAGAAAAAAGATAGCACTCCTGTAAGAACATTTTTTAATAAATTTTTTAAGAAATTCATATCTTATTAGATTTTAATTGATTTAATTTTTTACTATACAAAGATTATTTGTTAATAATTTATTTTGCAAGTTTAAACTAACTTTTTGCATTTATGATTTTTTTACTTTTAGTGTAGAACCTTCATTACTTAGAACAATAATTTTTGATTTTTTTTCGATGTATTCTCCTGAAGTGGTTGCATCATAAATTTTATCTGATATAGTAATTTTTCCACTGGGTCTTAAAATAGTCATTGCTTTTCCACTTTTTCCTATTAATTTATCAGGATATTTTCTTGAAATGTATCCCTTATCTAAATCTTGAGTATCTTCTAGCATTACTCTTTTGAATACTTGTGATTCTGTAAATTTTATTCCTCCAAAAAAGAGTAGAAGTCCAAATCCTAAAACTGCAATTAATATACTTCCACTCGCATTTAATATATCTTTAGATACCACAAATGTAAAATCAAACACATCATTATTTAGCATTAGTAACATCAATGAACCAATGGTTAGAGCTAGGCCAAATATACCTGCTACACCAAATCCTGGAATTACAAAAACTTCTATAACAATGAAGATCATTCCTATTAAAAACAAAAATATTTCCCAGTTTTCAGCAAGACCATTTAAATAGTAAGGGGTTAGGTATAATATTAGTGCAACAATAGATGCCATTATTGGAAATCCAATCCCTGGAGTTTGCAATTCAAAATATAGACCTCCTATGATAAGTAAAATAAGAATGCTGCTAACAACAGGATTTAGAAATAATGAAATTATATTTTCTGTGGAACTAAGCTCATATCTTTCAACTTTATAATTTTCTATGTTATTTCTATTGAGAATTTCTTCTATGGAATTCAATTCTGCTTCACAAAAACCATTTTCTATAGCTTCGATAGTTGAAAAGGTAATGACTTTTCCTTCTTGTGATATACTATCTACTTGTATATCTTCATCAACCATCGCCTCAGCAATTTTGGGATCTCGATTTTTTGCTTCGGCTGTAGACCTCATAATTGATCTCATATAAGATTGGTATTTATCAGGTGCTGCCGTTCCATCTGCAGTTACTACTGTTGCTGCTCCTATACTAGCTCCACTACTCATATAAATGCTGTCACAGGCTATAGAGATCAATGCTCCAGCAGATGCTGCATCTTTATTTATCCATACATAAATGGGTTTATTATAATCTAAGATCATAGTTCTTATGTCATCAGCGTCATTAACAGCTCCACCATATGTATCCATCTCTATAATTATTATATCAACATCTTTTTCTTTAGCTTTTTCAAGGAATAATTTTGTATATCTATTCGTTCTTGGATCAATGTTTTGTTTAATTTCTCCCACAAAAACTATGGTTTTTTTTTCTTGGGCATTAATAAATAGTACCGGCATTAAAAAAATAAAAAAAAGCTTACATATATTTGAAAACATAGAATAAACGTTAAAAGTATTAAAAGCTAAAATAATGAGTGTAAAGGTATTAAAAATAAAGGTATTATTATTTATTATTTTGATATCTACTAGTACATCTTTTTCGCAGGATACTATTTCTCATGTGGTAAAAAAGGGAGAGACATTGTACTCTATTTCGAAGTTACATGATGTAGAAATTAGTGAATTAAAAAAACAAAATAATTTATTAACTAATGAACTTTCAATAAATCAGAAAATAGTTTTTATAAAAAACAATAATGCTTATAATAATGTTATTGAAGAGGAAGATAAAAAAACAAAAAAAGAAGAAGGTTTTGCTGCTTCTATTGATGAATCTACAGAATCAGATAAGTATTTAGCTCTCCATAAATCAGCAAAAAATGGGACAATAATTTTTGTAAAAAATCAGATGAATGGAAATGTTGTTATAGTACGAGTTGTAGGAAAATTACCCAATACTGGTAATAATGATAAGATTTCTATTAGATTATCCTCTATCGCTTTTGATAAACTTGATGCAATAGACAGCATTATTCCCGTTGAATTAACTTATGTAAAATAAAAAATTATAATATAATTATTGTAATGAGTTCGTTTTTTTGACTTTTTAGATTATCTTGCCGCATAATTATTAAAACATTACAATATGAGTACAGGTAAAGTAAAATTTTTCAATCAAACTAAAGGTTTTGGTTTCATCATTGAAGATGAGTCAAATACTGAGTATTTTGTACATTCAACAGGTTTAATAGATAACATAGATGAAGGTGATTCTGTGGAATTTGAATTAGTTGAAGGTAGAAAAGGTATGATAGCTGGAGAAGTTAAAAAAGTTTCTTAGTTAATACCGATTACATGCAATAGATATTCTTCTAATGCCATTCTCCCGGATTATTTCTCCATTTTTTGAGTTCTTTTATCTCATTATGTGAAATGTAATTATTTTCGAGAGCTACAGTTAGAAGATCATCGTAGTTGTATAAGCTTTTATGTTCACACTGGATATCTGAAAAATTGGTTTTTGATATATCAAATCCATAATTAAATATAGATAATACACTTAGAACAGTGCAACTAGAATTTCTAATAGCTTTAACAGCATTAATAGAACTTCCTCCAGTAGATATTAAATCTTCTATAACTATAACATTTTTATTTGGTTCTAATTTTCCTTCTATTAAATTTTTTAAACCATGTGCTTTTGGTTTTGATCGAATATAAATTAGGGGAATGTTGAGTTCATTTGCAACTAAAGATCCTTGGGGGATACCTGCAGTGGCAACTCCTGCTATAATTTCAGTATTGGGATAATAATTTTTACATAATTCAACTAAAGAAAGAGTTATTTGTTTTCTGATAGAAGGGTATGATAATGATATTCTATTATCAAAATAAAAAGGAGATTTCCATCCAGATGCCCAATTAAATGGATTTTTCAAATTAATTTTAATGGAGTCTATTTTTAATAAACTTGATAATAATTCTTTGGAACTCATTTAATACAAAATTAAGATTTAATTTTTATAATTTGCTTAGATTATAACTAATTGATTATATATGAAAACAATTTTTATCAATGATATTCCTATATATTTTAAAAAGTTAGATAATACCAGTTTAATAAAAGAAAACTACGATACTTTCATTGATGGTTCTTCAGGAATAATACCATTAAAATTATTTTCTAGGGTCTTAATTTATGATGCTAATTTTCAGACAATTACGGATCTTTTGAAAAAGATGACGAAAAAAAAATTTGTTAAAATATACTCTATCACAATAACCTTAAAAGATTATAAGAGAGTAATTAAGAATATAAAAAAGATGTTTAATATTATTAAAGCAGGAGGAGGTGTAGTTAGTAATAATAAAAATCAAATTTTATTTATCTATAGACTAAAAAGATGGGACTTACCTAAAGGAAAACTAGATAAAGGTGAAACCATTAGAGAATGTGCAGAGAGAGAAGTTGAAGAAGAAACAAAAGTTAAAGTTAGGTCTGGTAGGAAAATAACTTCAACATGGCACACATATACTAAGAACAAAAAGTTTATTTTAAAAAAAGACATAAACTATCACCCAAAAGATTCGAATGTTATTGTCGTTATTGGAGGCGATGGTTTTATGTTAGAAATTTTAAAAAAATATTACAGAAATTAAAAAAAATGTATATGTATTAAATAATTTTATATAATTTTAATTAATGATATATCAAATTTTTGAATCAAAAAATAAAGTTCCAAAATATATAAAAAAATTAATTCCAAAATTTATTAAAA
>Ga0207965_1000635_pt1 | contig 10301 bp, 14 predicted proteins | sample Knorr_S23_td_O2m_FD_185609 | JGI IMG/M metagenome (GOLD analysis project Ga0207965, IMG submission 185609) | Marine microbial communities from Southern Atlantic Ocean transect - Knorr_S23_td_O2min_ad_571m_LV (SPAdes) (version 2) | ecosystem: Environmental > Aquatic > Marine > Oceanic | place...
AGGAAATTCAAAACGAGGTTGAAGAGAAGCCGTCTTATTCTCCTAGCATTTCAGATAGCTTACGGCGGAAAACGCGCCCAAGGATCCAGGCGAAAGTCACGTAAACCGCTAACAACGGAAAAGCGAGCTGGGAGTACCCGGCCCATGACTTAATCGCCTCTTCATAGTATTGGAAGAGGATCACCATCAGTACCATCCCAATAGCTATTCCAATAATGATAAATGGAATGGGAGCATCACGAACGAGTTTTTCCAGCGTGAGCTTGCCTCTTAAGAAGCCTGTCGGATTCATACTGATCCTAGTTATGAGCTGCTGATAGAACGCTCTTGAGTATTTGATCAACGTTCTCTGGTTTCGATGACGGATCTACGACTTCGCCCGGTCCCAGGATGAACCCGGTTCCACCAGATTGCTGGATCGCGTCCATAACTTCACGATCAACATCGGATGTCGAACCCGCTACCAATGGACCGCCTGCGCTCGGTGTAATCCCACCAATGAGGCACTTGTCGGTACGCATTCGCATTTCTGCGATGGATGGGCCATAGTCTCGATCATGCCAGTTGAAAGCCTCTACCGGGTAGTCGAGAACACCGTCGAAGTTTATGTCGTGTGCATGCAGGTGGTAGATATTGAACCAGGTCTTGCCTTTTAGCGGTTCGAGCATCTGCAAGTCGTACGGTTTGGAAAACTCGTTGTAGAGATCCGGCGGTAGAAGGTCGACACCCGCCCATTGATTGGCGAAAAAGACACCGTCTGCCCCACCAGAGACGACCCGTTCGACAAAGCTTCGGCTAGTTTCGGTAATAGCTTCGAGGGCGGCATGTACTTGTCTTGGGGAGTCCTGCATATACTGCGTCAGCTTGCCAGGTCCCGCGATCTTCGACGCCGAGGTTAGTGGTGAAAATACCGTCTGCACAAATGGCACGTCACCGTTAAGCATTTCAAGGGCAATACGCTGAGCTTCGAGTACAATCAGATACTCACCAGCGTCGCTTCGAACCGGCATGATCTTTAGCCAGTCGTCGGGCTTTTGAATTGGGCTTTCCGCCAGGATTGGTGTATCAGGTCCCCCTCGGACATTTAGTTGCACACCCCAATCCACAACAGAATACAGCCCGTACGGTGAGAACTTGATGAAGTCCATATCAAGCCGCTGCTGAAGGCGAACTGCCAATTCTGCCAGACGTCTCGGCGAACGATCTTGGTTTGCCCAGTGCCACCAAAAGCTCAGCGGGGTGCGGTCAGTCGGGAGGTTCGCCAAGGCAGCCTCAATCCGAGCGCGGTGGCTCATTTCAGCACTGTATGCTATCGGTGCGAAGGCGGCGCTAGCGATGGCCAGTCCCGCGGTGTTTAGAAAAGTCCTTCGTGAAACATTATTCAATTGATTATCACCCGGATGTTCGAGGTTCTCCGTGGGATCGAGTCAGCACACCCGACCGCTATCAGCGCGAGAGCGAATAGTAGATTTTTCCTCATGCCCTAATTCTGCCCCTGCACCCCGCAGATCCGCAACGTAGCCGGGAGCACCACACCGGACGCACAAAACAGTGTTGTGTAGTCCAGCGGTGGGTGCGGTGAAATAGAGGGAGCTGGCTAGTCAAAGCTTTGAACTCCCAGCCAGTTGGCCTCTTAATCTCCGCCGATATTGATCTCTATCCGATCCCCTCCCCCACCACCGAACCGAGGGTTCACCACATTATTGAAGATGGACCCGAATTGGTATGAAAACCCAACAACTGTAGCATAGTTGAAGTTGGTCTGAAGTTGGCGTTGACGGAGCAGAACATCTTCCTGACTCGCGCCACCCGTTGGTAGAAAGAGTTGGTCACGAACCCGGGCGTAGAAGCCGCCCACATTGACTGAGAAACCACGGAAAAGTCGAAATGATACTGAACCGTTTAGGGAAACCCTGTATAGGTCAGCGTCGTGCAGGTACTGCGAGCCGGTGAGGGAGAGTTGCATACGACCCCAAGGTTGTACCTGGTTTACCGCTGCGGTGAGCGATGCCGCCAACCGGGTTTCCTCAGTCTCGAAGTAAACTGTCTCCTCCGTATAATCCCAATGTCGGACATTGAGCAGCGCCTGAAGTGTGAACAGCCGCCGAGTCGACTCAGAGTAGGGTACAAGGTTGTACTCAATCCCCGGTGAGATACTCCACTGAAAATCTTCGTTAAGCCTTGTGGACCGACCAGAAATAGTCCGTACTCCTAGGGACCACTTGGGTGTCAAACTCCTGACGAGGATGGAGGAGAGCCTCCAGTCCTCAATAACCGAGACAACCTGCGGCAAATCTGGATTAACAGTGAACTCTGACTTGCTTCTTCTGAATAAACCTGAGATGTCAAATTTCCAGGCGTCGGTTGTACGGTTCGCGCTCAGATTAGCAATTAGATTCGAACCCTTGATCCTTGATTCACCATTAAGGATACCATTTCCACCCAGACGGAAGACCCAGAAATTCCAGGGATCATCCCCTGGAGAAGCAACCTGATCCTCCCCGGGGATAGCCCGCCCTCCCTGCTCTGCTATTTCCGCCCCAACCCCCTGCGTCCCCAAAACCACCTCGATCTGGTCAGCAGCAGGAGTGCCCACAAGATACTGAACAAGTCCGAGTTTGAGTCGACCAAGGATCGCTGTCCGCTGCTCGTCATCCGTAGCGTCTGCCACGGTACTAATACTCAGTTCTTGGTCTTCACCCTCGAATTCACCTCGACCGATAAACGCCAGCGTAAAGAGCCGTCCACCACCGCCTGTAGGTTGATCTGTGACTAGGACATGGAGATCAGAATCCTCCCTGTCCCGAACCCAGTTGACGACTGGAACTTCACTCCGAAAAAAATCCAGGTCCTCGCACCCTGCTCCCTGACAATCCAAGAATAGTTTGAGCACGACGTCTCGGGTGTCCTGCAATTGCTGTGCGGACGACGGTAAGGTACAAAGGCAGGTGAGGAGAGTGAGGCAAGCAACTCTAGCCGCTTTTCTGATCTCCATTCTTTAGCTAAACACCTCTTCCAGAATCTAATTGAAGATGAAGTCTGGCTTTTTGAGTAAGGGGAGCAGGGCAAACAATAGCCCATAGCTGAAGACTACCGTTGTAAGAACGTCGCCCGTGATTGCATCGCTTAACCAGACTGTGAAATCGTTAGCGATTGTAAGAACGTCGCCCGTAATTGCATCGCTTAACCCGACTGTAAAATCGTTAGCGATTTCGCTTATCCGAGAGAACAAGAGACTCAAGGTTGCTGCGGCCAAGAAAAGAGAGAGCCGTAATTTTCGTTTAAGCCGCTTAGATTCTTGCTCTTGGTGTATCAAAATCAGTATATGAGAACGAAATAAATCTTTATCTCTTTGAGAGTAAGAAATCCCCTTTTCTTTCTCTATGACAGCCTCTAATCGGTTCATCTTAATTTCTCCAGCGCCCGACTTATCTTTGATTTTACGGTGCCCGATTTCAAGCCCACAACCTCCGCTATTTCGTCAATCTGGTACTCATAAACATACCGCAGTGTGAATATGGTCCTTTCATCTTCAGCGAGAGGTTTAATGAGTTCAAAGAATCCTGTATTACCTCCGAAATCGGGTGTGTAACTTGGCTCATCAATTACTTCTAGCGACAGATACTGACTCTCTTTGTTACTGAGATCCTTATAACAGTTAACTGCGATACCAGTGAGCCACTGTTTGAATTTCTTCTTCGGATTGAAACTCTTCAGATACTTATAAGCTCTTAGAAAACTCTGCTGAGAAACATCTTCGGCAAACTCTCTATTGCCCGCAGTAAAACGCATACCCAGCCCGAACAAATAGTCAGCATGTCTTTGAACAAGAACCCCATAACAGTCGGTCTCCCCGCTAAGGGTTCTGTTAACCAATTCTTCATCCGTTTCCATTAAGAAAGATCGTCACCTTTCTTGTTCTTACTGTAAATGCCATATGCAAGAATTCCCACACCAATGGAGAGCACTAACAGTCCGATCCCAAAGAGCGCCTGCTCTTCTGCACCAAAATGTCCAAATAAAGCGATTCCTATTCCTACCCCAGAGGTAATGAGTCCAGAGCGAATATCATCTTTATCTTTTCCCTTTCCCGCCTTATACCCCGGAACGCTTTCCAGTAATTCTGGAGATAATTCTTGCCCACTTTCAATCAACTTTTGCAGGGTTGCATTAAACTGTTCCTTAGTTCTGTTGTCATAGTAAAAAATGATCCAAACAATCCCTACTGGCATTGCGATTCCAGCTAATGGAATAAGAAGTGCCCACATAAAACCTCTCTCTATTTAGCAAAAAAGTGTGTCCTCTCTATAAGGATATACTTGAATTAGGGAGAAATCGTTGCGCCCAATCTCGGGCTCTCTCCAAAAGTCATGCTTACCAATCATGATGTAAAGTATACTTGACCTTATGAATTGTAAGCACTACTATACGTCAAGCTTACTTTACATTATAACGAAAAAGTTAAACACATGGATAAACTGAAGGCAGATTCCAATAATTACCCCACAAGGATCGCTAAAAGCAGTCTTCACCTGCTCCGCTGGACCACTACTTGGGTAGCAACCACTGCGTTGGCAGCTTTTGGCCCTCGTTTGATATGGGATTTCGCTACTTTGCCAACGATTTTTGCAATTCTGGTCAATCTAGGAATTGGCTTTAGACTGATTTTGCAGATTAAACGATACGTACAAGCGTTGGACGAACTGGGTCAAAAAATCTTTCTTAATGCCGCATCTATCACACTAGGTGTGGTAATGGTCTGTGGTGTTAGCTATGAACTGCTGGAAGACATAAGGCTTATTTCTGGTGAACCACAAATTTCATTCCTGATAGCTTTGATGTCACTGACTTTCATGGCCTCACACCTCGCAGGTCATAGGAAGTACAGATGAAAAATCGTTTTAAGGTACTTCGTGCGGAACGGGATTGGACTCAAGCTCAGTTGGCCGATGAGCTACAGGTTTCTCGACAGACCGTTAACGCCATTGAAACAGGAAAATTCGATCCCAGTTTGAAACTAGCCTTCAAAGCTGCTCGGCTTTTTGAGTTGGGGATAGAAGACATCTTTCAAGATGAGAGACCTCAGGATTCGTAGCATCTATGTACAGCATTCTACACATTAGATGAGGGGAAAATGTTATGTCAAAAATTATGATTTCACAGTCAATTATGTGGGCAGCAGCAATAATCGTCACTGCTATATCTGATGAATTAGGTTGGTTGTGGTTAACTATATTAGCAGTAATGGCATTAGGAGCCTTAAGGGCTGAGAATCACAAAGCTGCCACATGCCTTGGACACGGTCTCGGCTCCAAATAGTTATGGCTTACAGCCAAGATTCAATTCAAGACAATCAAGATCCACGGGTGGCAAAGCATTCCACACCGAAACTCCCGTCGGGATCACCACACCTGACCGAGCAGCCCCACCACATTCTTCTCATAAAACGGCGTTTCAGTGGAGGCGGAGTCCTTTGTTGAGGATCGCCTACTGCGGGGTGTTCTTGTGGCGGAGGCGCATCCAGGCGTCGTCGCGGCACAGACCGCAGGTCGTCGGTGGATAGAACTGGGCCTTCGCGGTGACGTCTCCCATTAGTTGATATCGGAACCAGGCCACGGTTGCCCCGTGGATTCCAGGGTTCATGGCGTCCTCATGAACGCCCACGAATTGTGCGTCGACGAACTCCGTGGTGACGTCGGCGAATGCCTGATCGGCGGCTCTGTTGGCCCGCGGGTCTTCGCTGGCGCTGACCATAAGCATCGACGCAGCGTGCTGCGCTAGATGGGGACGCTCATAAGAGCTGATCGGCATCAGCGGCATGGTGGTGACGATTCCTGCCGGGCCGGGAACGTTGGCTCCCGCTGTGATCGTGGCGCCACCGCCCTGGGAGTGCCCGGCCGCACCAATGTTCGCGAGGTCCAACATTCCAAAGTACACACTGCCGGTGCGGGCGTTTTCAGCGACCAGCCAGTCGATCGCGGCCTTGTGAACCGCGCCGCCGGCGGTCCTGTTGGTGTGGCCACCCATGACGACAAACCCGTGCGATGCCCAGTGGTCCAGCAGGTCTTGGTATCGATCGATCTGGTACAGCGTCCCGTTGTTCCAGCTGATGATCGGATGTTTGCGTCCCTCATCTCCTAGCTGCATCGGCCGGACGATGTCGTAGGCGGCGTTTGGACCGACGTTGGTCTCCCGTTGGATGGGGAACGGTCCGCGCGCGGCGAAATCGGTGACCGACGGCCAGGCGTTACCGCCTTGAGCAGGCGCTTCCTGCGCATCCGCTGACGATGAAAAGGCGGAAAACGAAAGCGCGACCGACAGCGTGAGTCCAAGAACGAATGTCTTCATGATGTTTCTCCGTCTTCTAGTTTCGCTGCTGGCTGGCCACATCCCTGGGGGCTGTGAAGAGCGCGGACGAGTAGCAGGGTTCTCTTCATACCCGAAAATGCCCCTGACCTCAGAATTACCGCAACTTATTCGGGCTAGAATCTGGGTGCCCATTCAGGAGTGTACCAAAGGCTTATCAGGGCACTCTCAATGAGTATCGGGGGCTAGTAGCCGAATATCAAACCGATGATGCCTATAACTAAAATGAAGCCCTGAAGTTTCTTTTTTATAAAGAGCTTTTACGACGAACGACCACGGCTGTCACGGCGAGAACAACAATGAGAGACCAGAAAAACAACCGCTGTGTAGACCACAACAACAACGCAGGAAACCCGAATAGAGCCGTGAGGATTACTCCACCGAGTAGAGCGGTGAGAATAACAACTGGATTCATCCTTTTATACCCTCTGTTTTCGAGTCTCTTTAATTAGATGCGCGACTAATAGCCACACCGATAGCAGCTCCGAAAGTGATACCCATAGCAACACCAACACCAACATTATCGAAGACTACTCCGAAAACTACTCCGATAATCATACCAAGTGCTGAACCAATCCCTGCATACCTCTTGTCCTGCTCACTCATAGATCATCCTCTGCCTACCTGTGCCAATGCAGGAAAACTAAACATCATCATTACGAGATGATAAGGGTCCGCGGCAGCTGCGCGTTGTGTTCGAGGAAGGTTTGCTTTACCCCCAGTTCCTCGGCAGTCGGCTGCACGTCGCCGTTCGCGTCGGTCGCCCGGGAAGTCACGGTGTGCTCACCCGGGGTGGCGTTGTCCCACGTGTAGTTAAAGAACTTCCACCCGTACCTCTCACTCGTTGTCGCCGGGTCGAGCGTCGCCGGCTGCCACGGGCCGTCGTCTACCCTCACCTCGACCGACCGGATGGGCGTGCCGTCGTTCAGCACTACACCGAACACGTTGTGCCGGCTACCGTCGGTGGTCACCCGTGCGATGAACGACTTCAGCCGCATCTTAGTGATTGCCGTCTCTTTCCACTTCATCTCGCCGTTGACCATCTCGCCCTTCAAGGTCCGGTACCAACGGGCCTGGTACTTCCCGAGGTACTGATCTTCCTGGACGTGGATCTCGGAGAGCCACTTCACGTTTGGCGCACCGTACCACCCAGGGACCAGCAGCCGGAGCGGACGGCCCTGATGCGTGGTGAGCGGCTCGTTGTTCAGTGAGTATGCCAGCAGCGGTTCGTCTGACAGTGCCTGGTCTCGTTGGAGGCTCCGGCCGTAGTTCTGATCCACCGGGTACGTTCTTCCCCGAAACTCCACCTCCTCTTCACCATGGTCGGCACCAAACAGAACGAACTCACGGGCCTCGGCCTGCACCCCAGCTCGCTCCAGGACCGCACGCAACGGGACGCCCTGCCAGAGGCCGTTGCTCGAAAGACCATTCACCGGGCCACGATTCCCCGAGCACTCGAACCCAAAGACCAGCTCGCGACTCGGCATCGCTTGAAGGTCAGCGAGCGAGAGAGCCAATGGCCGATCCACGAGTCCAGACACTCGCAGTCGGTACGTCGCCGTGTCGATCTCTGGGTGCCCGTAATGCTGCGTCGTGAAGAACTGGTCGCTCGGGGTGAACACCCCGTTGATCGTTCGGATATCGATGATCCGCCGATCCGGTGTCCGCTCCAGCGTGAGGGTCTCGGGCAAGTCGGTAAAGGGTACCAGGGTCTGTTCTTGGGCGAGGACCGGAAACGCCCATTCCGGTAGGCCGAGGACGCCCAATCCCGCAAGAGCGATGCTTTCTTTGAGCATCTCGCGACGGGTGGTCTGTTTTGTCATGTCGGGTACCTCTCTAGGAATGTTCTCGGTACTGGCATTACTGGGGGCGAGTCGCCTCGTCAAGTGATAGGCCCATCACGGTACTTGTCGAACCATGCCTTGAGATACAATTGGATCATCAATCTATGTGAGATACTGCGCGTCCCGTGATACTCGTCCGGGAGCTTCACATGGAGCGTCTCCTTGTTGAGCACTTTGAGCGCCCGGTAAAATTCTTCGGCCTGACCGATGGGCGTCCTCAAGTCCGCTTCACCAGATAACAGCATGGTAGGTGTGGTGACGTTCCCGACGTAGTGAAGGGGTGAACGCATAGCGTACTCTACTGGATCTTCCCACGGCATCGACTCGAACCGCCGATACCATCCGGCTCCGTCAGTCGTACCGACGAAGGAGTGCCAATTGATAACCGGGCGTTGCGAAACTGCCGCCCTGAACCGGTCAGTATGACCAACGATCCATGCGGTGAGCACACCACCTCCACTGCTGCCGGTGACAAAGAGGTTGTCCTCATCGATGAACCCACGATCAATCGCGGCGTCCACCCCCGCCATTAGGTCGTCAAAGTCCTTGCCAGGATACAGGTAGTTGATCCCGTTAACGAAATCCTGGCCGTATCCTGTGCTTCCTCTCGGGTTCATCCAGAGTACTGCATATCCGTCCGCCGCAAAGTTTTGCCAGTTCCAGTTCCAGCGGACGCTATACATGGAGACCGGCCCACCATGAATCCAGAGCAGCAGCGGATATTTCCTGCCCGGTTCGAAATCGGCAGGTTTCATGAGCCATCCTTGTACCTGGAGGCCATCCGAGGATTCCGTCCAGATCTCTTCAACCTCACCGAGCTTCACACCGTCCAGGACATCGTCATTAAAGTCAACGAGGGTTGTGATATCGTCCGGTCGATCGAGATCGAATGTCACCAAGTAACTCGGCCTGTAGAAGGTCGAGTTCGTTGCTGCGACACGTCCATTGTCCGCAATGGAGATGCCGGAGATGTAGTGGACACCGTGCGTAATCTTCCTGATCGCACCAGTTATTGAGACAAAATAGAGGTTCGAAGACCCTTCTTCACCCATTGTATAGAAAAGCCCGGAGCCATCATGGGCCCACATGATATTTCCTGGAGAGTTCGGTAGGTCCCGGGTGAGTTGATGCTTATTGCCTCCATCACTGTCCATCAGGTAGAGATTTGACAGATTGCTGTAGTTCTCGTTCTGGTCGTATCCGGTGTAGGCGATCTGGCTTCCCTCAGGCGAAATGAGCGGTCCAGAGTCGGGACCCAGGCGGTCCGTCAGGGTTGTAATCTCAAGCGTTGCGAGATCAATGGAGTGAATCTCAGAGTTGCTGCGGACATAACCTTCCTCTGGATCAAGGTCTCCACCGAAATAGAGTCTTGTACCGTCGGGCGACCATCTGGGATTGCTGTGGGATTCGTCCCCGGAGGTGATCTGGCGAGGCGTGCCCCCAAGTTCGGAATCGATAATGAAGATCTGCTGGTTGCCCTTGCGGTTATACCCGCGCCCGTCGCTTCTCCAAGAAATTCGGTCCTCAACCACCGCAGGCCCCGCAAGCTGGGCCCCCGTGGGAAACGCAGGGAGCGTGATAGGTAATGGTGAGCCTGTATCAGGAATGAAAACCGTGAAGGAGATCCTCGTCCCGTCTGGAGACCACCGGATTCCACTTGGCGAGCGATCAAGGTTTGTGAGCTGGACCGTTGCGCGGGTGTCGAGCCACATCATGTGAATCTGATTGGTCCCGCTCTTATCAGAGAAAAATGCGATCCTGCTTGCATCCGGGGACCAGATGGGAGACGACACAGTGAAACTTCCCGTTGTCAGCTCCCTTATCCTCTCCGTCTCCAGATCCATGATCATCAGGTTGCTCTGATTCCGGTCGTTCATCTTGTCTACGCTACCACGAGTAAACAGGATGTGGCCTCCGTTGGGAGAGATCTGAGGGCTCCCGGCCGATTCCATTTCCAGATAGGTATCCATGCCAAGGAGGTTGCTCGTCTGCTGTAGACCCGCGACCGGGAATGACCCAGAAGAGACCAGCAAGAAGCTGGCAATCAAAAGGATAGAGAGCGAGTTTTGCATAATTAGCTCCTTTGCCTGG
>Ga0207965_1000640_pt1 | contig 10282 bp, 7 predicted proteins | sample Knorr_S23_td_O2m_FD_185609 | JGI IMG/M metagenome (GOLD analysis project Ga0207965, IMG submission 185609) | Marine microbial communities from Southern Atlantic Ocean transect - Knorr_S23_td_O2min_ad_571m_LV (SPAdes) (version 2) | ecosystem: Environmental > Aquatic > Marine > Oceanic | place...
TTGAATATTGGGACTATCGGACACGTTGACCACGGAAAAACTACTTTAACTGCTGCAATAACAAAGGTTTTAGCTGATGCTGGATTATCAGAAGCTAGAAGTTTTGATTCAATTGATAATGCTCCAGAAGAGAAAGAACGTGGTATTACAATTAATACATCTCACGTAGAGTATGAAACTGCTAACCGTCACTATGCTCATGTTGACTGTCCAGGTCACGCTGATTATGTTAAGAACATGGTTACTGGTGCTGCCCAAATGGATGGTGCAATACTTGTTGTTGCAGCTACTGATGGACCAATGCCTCAAACTAGAGAACATATACTTCTTGGAAGACAAGTTGGTGTTCCTAGAATTGTAGCATTTTTAAATAAAGCTGATATGGTCGATGATGCCGAATTGCTTGAACTTGTTGAAATGGAAGTAAGAGATTTACTTTCTTTCTATGAATATGATGGAGATAATACTCCAGTTATTCTTGGATCAGCATTAGGAGCTTTAAATGGAGAAGCTAAATGGGTAGAAAGTGTTATGAAACTTATGGAAGAAGTTGATAATTATATTGAACTTCCTAAAAGAGATACTGAAAAAGACTTTTTAATGCCGGTAGAGGATGTGTTCTCTATTACAGGTAGAGGAACAGTTGCAACTGGTCGAATTGAGACTGGTGTTGCTAATACTGGTGATGAAATTGATATCATTGGTATGGGTGCTGAAAAACTTAAATCTACTGTTACTGGTGTTGAAATGTTTAGGAAAATTCTTGATAGAGGTGAAGCTGGAGATAATGTTGGTATTCTATTAAGAGGTATTGAAAAAACAGATATTAGTAGGGGAATGGTTATTTGTAAACCAGGTTCTGTTACACCTCATTCTAAATTTAAGGCTGAGGTATATATCTTGAAAAAAGAAGAAGGTGGTCGTCATACTCCATTCCACAACAATTATCGCCCTCAGTTCTATGTTAGAACTACAGATGTTACAGGTAATATTGTGCTTCCTGATGGTGTTGAGATGGTGATGCCTGGTGATAATTTGACTATTACTGTTGAGTTAATTTCACCTATTGCGTTAAATTTAGGTCTAAGATTTGCTATTAGAGAAGGTGGTAGAACCGTCGGAGCAGGTCAGGTGACTGAAATTTTGGATTAATAAAAACAAAGTTTAATTAACTCTAAGGTGTCATTCAATTTGATTGACGCCTTTTGTGAAATATAAACGGGTTTAGCTCAGTTGGTAGAGCACTGGTCTCCAAAACCAGGTGTCGGGAGTTCGAGTCTCTCAACCCGTGCACAAAAAAGGATGGGATCGATTATAAACTTTATTAAAAAATCATTAACTGAACTGAGGGAAAATGTTAAGTGGACTCCTCGTTCAGAACTTTTGAATTTATCAGGATTGGTAATTGTTTTTTCTGTGCTTTTTGCTTTAGCCATATGGGCAGCAGATTCTATTTTATCAAGAATAGTAAAAGTGTATTTTGATATAATAAGTTAACTATGGTAAGCGTAACAGATAAAAAGTGGTATGTGATTAGGTCTGTAACAGGTCAGGAGGCTAAGGTTAAGCAATACATTATGACTGAGTTAGATCGAGTTGGTCTTGATAGTCAAGTTGAAGATATACTAGTTCCCACTGAGAAGGTTATTCAAATTAGAAAAGGTAAAAAAGTTCAAAAAGAGAAAACATATTTTCCTGGTTATATTATGATTAAAGCTGATATTTCTGGTGAGATCCTTCATATTATCAGATCCGTAACAAATGTTTTAGGGTTTTTAGGAGAGACTAAAGGTGGTGAACCGGTACCTCTTAGAACTTCTGAAGTTAATAGAATGCTTGGAAAAGTTGATGAGCTTGCAATATCTGGTGAACAGATTTCTATTCCTTTCAATATTGGAGAAAGCGTTAAAGTTATTGATGGTCCATTTAATGGTTTTACAGGATCAATTGATAACGTTAATGAAGAAAAAAGAAAACTTGAAGTCATGGTAAAAATATTTGGTAGAAAAACACCACTTGAATTAAGCTATATGCAAGTTGAAAAAATATAATTAAATATGGCAAAACAAATAGAAAAGGTATTAAAACTTCAAATTCGTGGAGGAGTAGCAAACCCAGCACCTCCAATTGGACCAACTCTTGGAGCTGCTGGAGTTAATATTATGGAGTTCTGTAAACAATTCAATGCTAGAAGTCAGGATAAGCCTGGTAAAATATTACCTGTTGTAATTAGTGTTTTTAAAGATAAAAGTTTTGATTTTGTTATTAAGACGCCTCCAGCTGCAGTTCAACTTTTAGAAGCAACAAAAATTAAAAAGGGTTCTGGTGAACCAAACAGAGAGAAAGTTGCTTCTGTTTCATGGGACCAAATTAAGAAAATAGCAGAAGATAAGATGGTAGATTTAAATGCATTTACAGTTGACTCAGCCATGAGAATGGTTGCAGGAACTGCTAGATCAATGGGTATTAAAGTAAATGGAGAACAACCTCCGGTTAGTAAATAATGAAAAAGGCAACTAAAAACAGAAAACTCTCTTTAGAGAAAATAGATCTAGATAAATTTTATAGCTTGGATGAGGCTTCTGAATTGGTCAAAGAAATTACTACAACAAAATTTGATTCATCAGTTGATTTGGCAATAAGATTAGGAGTCGATCCTAAAAATGCTAATGAAATGATTCGTGGAGTAGTTTCTCTTCCTCATGGAACTGGTAAATCTCTAAAGGTATTAGCATTAGTTAGTCCAGATAAAGAAGATGAAGCAAAAAAAGCAGGAGCTGATTATATTGGACTTGATGAATTTATTGACAAAATAAAAAACGGATGGGTTGATGTAGATGTAATTGTTACTATGCCAAGTGTTATGCCAAAACTTGGCCCCTTAGGGAAAGTTTTAGGTCCTAGAGGTCTAATGCCTAATCCAAAAACAGGAACAGTAACAATGGATATTGGAAAAGCAATTACGGATATAAAAGGTGGTAAGATTGATTTTAAAGTTGATAAAACGGGTATAATTCATGCTTCAGTAGGTAAAGTATCATTTACAGCTGATAAAATAAAAGACAATGCAAATGAGTTAATAAACACAATAGTAAAATTAAAACCATCATCCTCAAAGGGTACATATGTAAAAAGTATTTCTATGTCTAGTACTATGAGTCCTGGGATTGCAATAGAAACAAAAGTAGAATAAGAAATAATGAATAAGGAAGAAAAAATTAAAGTTGTTGAAGACTTGAAAAATGATCTTGTAGAGTGTAAGACACTTTATTTGACTGATATTGCTGGTCTTGATTCCATTCAAACAAATAAGTTAAGAAGAGAATGCTTTAACTCGAATGTAAAGTTATCGGTTGTTAAGAATACATTTCTACATCGTGCAATGGAAGAGTCTGGTGTTGACTTTGGCGAACTTAAAGAACACCTCAAAGGTAACACATCTATAATGTTTTCTGATTATGGAAATGCACCTGCAAAAGTTATCAAAAAGTTTAGAAAAGATGGAGATAAGCCTATTTTAAAGGGTGCTTTTATTAATGAGGATATATATATAGGAGATGAACAGATAGATTTTCTATCTACACTTAAATCTAAGGAAGAAATAATTGGTGATATTATCAGTTTGCTTCAGTCTCCAGCAAAAAATGTTATATCAGCTCTTAAATCAGGTGGTGGTAAAATTGCAGGGTTAGTAAAGACACTAAAAGAAAAACCAGCAATTGAAGAGCCAGCAAAGGAAGAACCGAAAGCTAAGGTAAAGGAAGAATCGAAAGCTAAGGTAAAGGAAGAATCGAAAGCTAAGGTAAAGGAAGAATCGAAAGCTAAGGTAAAGAAAGAACCGAAAACTAAGGTAAAGGAAGAACCGAAAGCTGAAGATTCTTAGTGAAAAAAAATTAAGTGAAAAATAAATAAATTAATAATTAAAAACTCTAATAATGGCAGATCTAAAAAAAGTCGCAGACCAGCTTGTTAGCCTTACAGTAAAGGAGGTTAATGAACTAGCTGATATTCTAAAAGAAGATCATGGTATTGAACCAGCTGCAGCTGCAGCTGTTGCAGTATCAGGAGGTCCAGCAGCAGGTGGAGACTCTGCAGCTGAAACAAAAACTGAATTTGATGTAATTCTTAAATCAGCTGGAGGTTCAAAACTTGCAGTTGTTAAATTGGTTAAGGAATTAACAGGATTAGGTTTAAAAGAAGCTAAAGATCTTGTAGATAATACTCCTAGTAACCTTAAGGAAGCAGTATCTAAAGATGACGCTGAGGGACTGAAGAAATCTCTTGAAGAAGCTGGAGCTGAAATTGAACTTAAGTAAATTAAAATAAATCAATTTTAGGCCTTTGGGATTAATCCTAAAGGCCTAGCCTTGTATTATCTAATTTGAAATAATAAAAGATGACAATAAAAAATAATCAAAGAAGAAATTTTGCTAATTCTAAAAGTGCTAATGTAGCAACAGATTTTTTAGATATACAGATAAAATCATTTAAAGACTTTTTTCAATTAGAAACAAGATCTGATGAAAGAGTTGAAGAGGGATTATTTAATACTTTTAAAGAAAACTTCCCTATTACTGATGCAAGAAGTCAATTTGTATTAGAATTTCTTGATTATTTTATTGATCCTCCAAGATATTCAATGCAAGAGTGTATTGAGAGAGGATTAACTTATTCAGTCCCATTAAAAGCTAGACTTAAACTTTATTGTACAGATGCTGAACATGAGGATTTTGAAACAATTGTTCAAGATGTTTTCTTAGGATCTATACCATATATGACTCCAAGTGGTACATTTATTATAAATGGTGCAGAGAGAGTAGTTGTTTCTCAATTACATAGATCTCCTGGTGTTTTTTTCGGTCAATCTTTCCATGCAAATGGAACAAAATTATATTCTGCTAGAGTAATTCCTTTCAAGGGTTCATGGATTGAATTTGCAACTGATATTAATAATGTAATGTACGCTTATATTGACAGGAAAAAGAAACTTCCCGTTACAACTCTATTCAGAGCTATTGGTTATCAGGGAGACAAGCAGATACTTGAAATATTTGATCTAGCTGAAGAGATTAAAGTTACTAAAGCAGCAATAAAAAAAGTAATTAATAGAAAGCTTGCTGCTAGAGTTTTAAAAACTTGGCATGAAGATTTTGTTGATGAAGATACTGGAGAGGTTATCTCAATTGAAAGAAATGAAATAATAATAGATAGAGATACAGTAATTGAGAAGGAACATATTGAACAAATTATAGATGCTGATGTAAAGACTATTTTAGTTCATAAAGAAGATTCTCATCTTTCAGATTATGCTATCATATATAATACACTTCAAAAGGACCAAACAAATACTGAAAAAGAAGCAGTAGAATATATTTATAGGCAACTTAGAAATGCTGAGCCGCCAGATGAAGAGACAGCAAGGGGTATTATAGATAAACTTTTCTTTTCTGATCAAAGATATAACTTGGGAGAAGTTGGAAGATATAGAATGAATAAAAAGCTTAACCTAGATGTTGATATGGAGGAAAGGACTCTTACTAGACTAGATATAACTACTATTATTAAGTATCTAATAGAATTGATTAATTCTAAAGCTGAAATAGATGATATTGATCATTTATCTAATAGAAGAGTTAGAACTGTTGGGGAACAACTTTCAACTCAATTTGGAGTTGGTCTTGCAAGAATGGCAAGAACAATAAGGGAAAGAATGAATGTTAGAGATAATGAAGTTTTTACTCCAATTGATCTAATTAACGCAAAGACTTTATCATCAGTTATAAATACTTTTTTTGGTACTAATCAATTATCTCAGTTTATGGATCAAACAAATCCTCTTGCTGAGTTAACTCATAAAAGAAGACTTTCAGCTCTTGGTCCTGGTGGGCTATCAAGGGAAAGAGCAGGTTTTGAGGTTAGAGATGTTCATTATACTCATTATGGGAGACTATGTCCAATTGAAACTCCTGAAGGACCAAATATTGGTCTAATATCATCTTTGGCAGTATATGCAAGAGTTAACAATTTAGGATTTATTGAGACGCCATACCGAGAAGTTAAAGATGGAAAAATTAATCTATCTAAGATTAAGTATTTAACAGCAGAAGAAGAAGAGAATAATTTAATAGCTCAAGCAAATATTGATATAGAAAAAAATGGAAAGATTATTTCAAAAAAAGTTATTGCAAGAGATGAGGCAGACTTTCCAGTTGTATCTCCTGATAAGATAAACTATACAGATGTGGCACCAAATCAGATTGCATCGATTTCAGCTTCTCTGATTCCTTTCTTAGAGCATGATGATGCCAATAGAGCATTGATGGGCTCTAATATGATGAGACAAGCTGTTCCTCTATTAAGACCTGAGTGTCCCATTGTAGGAACGGGGCTGGAGAGATCTGTTGCATCTGATTCAAGAGTTTTAATTAATGCAGAGAGGGCAGGTAATGTTGAATTTGTTGATGCTAATAAGATTATAATTAACCATAATTTAACGTCTGAGGAGGAATTACTATCATTTGATGAACCTAAAAAAACATATGATCTTATTAAATTTAAAAAGACAAATCAAGGTACTTGTGTTAATTTAAGGCCTATTGTTAAGAAGGGAGATACAGTTATTAAAGGACAAGTTCTATGTGAAGGGTATGCTACTAAAAACGGTGAATTAGCATTAGGAAGAAATCTTAAGGTAGCTTTTATGCCTTGGAAAGGCTATAATTTTGAAGATGCAATTGTAATTTCAGAGAGTGTTGTTAGACAAGACATATTTACCTCAATTCATATTGATGAGTATTCTATTGATGTAAGAGATACTAAATTAGGGACTGAAGAACTTACAGATGATATTCCAAATGTTAGTGAAGAAGCGACTAAGGAATTAGATGAAAATGGAATGATTAGAATTGGTGCTGAAGTTAACCCTGGAGATATATTAATTGGTAAGATTACTCCTAAAGGTGAATCAGATCCTACTCCTGAAGAAAAACTTTTGAGAGCGATTTTTGGAGATAAGGCAGGTGATGTTAAGGATGCATCTTTAAAAGCTCCTCCATCTCTTAATGGGATTGTTATTGATAAAAAATTATTTGTAAGGTCCTTTAAAGATAAAAGAAGAAGAAGTCAAGATAAAGTTGATTTAGAAAATTTGAACTCTAAATATGAAGAAATTCTAAATGATATAAAGGGAGTTCTAATTGAGAAGTTATTTAGTGTAGTAAATGGAAAGACATGTCAGGGAGTATATAATGATTTAGGGGAAGAAATATTACAAAAAGGGAAAAAATATACTCAAAAAATACTTCAAAATATTGATGATTATACACATTTAACAAAAGGTGCATGGACTACAAATGACAGTACTAATAGTCTTATTAATAATTTATTACATAATTATAGGATTAAAGAAAATGATATTCAAGGATCTCTAAGAAGAGAGAATTTTACTATAGTTGTAGGTGATGAGCTTTCACCAGGAGTTAAACAGTTAGCAAAGATTTATGTTGCAAAAAAGAGAAAACTTAAAGTAGGTGATAAAATGGCTGGAAGACATGGAAATAAAGGAATTGTTGCAAGAATTGTAAGAGAAGAAGACATGCCTTTTCTAGAGGATGGCACTCCAGTTGATATAGTTCTGAATCCACTTGGTGTTCCTTCAAGGATGAACATAGGTCAAATTTATGAAACTGTCTTAGGTTGGGCTGGTAAAAAATTAAGTAAGAAATTTTCAACACCAATTTTTGATGGTGCCACTCTTGATCAAATAAATGAATTAACAGATAAAGCAAAACTACCAAGATTTGGTCATACCTACCTCTACGATGGAGGAACTGGTAAAAGGTTTGACCAAGCTGCTACAGTTGGAATTATTTATATGCTAAAACTTGGCCACATGGTTGATGATAAAATGCATTCGCGATCAATTGGTCCTTATAGTTTAATTACACAACAGCCACTTGGAGGTAAGGCTCAATTTGGTGGTCAACGTTTTGGAGAAATGGAAGTTTGGGCTTTAGAAGCATATGGTGCTTCAAGTGCTCTACAAGAAATATTAACAGTTAAGTCAGATGATGTTTTAGGAAGAGCTAAAACATATGAGGCGATAGTAAAAGGTGAGAACCTTCCTCAACCTGGGCTGCCAGAATCATTTAATGTACTTATGCATGAACTTAAAGGATTAGGTTTAGATATTAGGCTTGTAGAAAAATAAAATTAATTATATCTATTTTGAATATGGTAAAAAATAATGAAATAATAACTCGAAAAAAATTTAACACAATTTCCATTGGTTTAGCATCTCCTGAAGTTATACTTGGAAATTCTAAAGGAGAAGTCCTTAAACCAGAAACAATAAATTATAGAACCCACAAACCAGAAAGGGATGGTCTTTTTTGTGAAAGAATATTTGGACCTGTTAAAGACTTTGAATGTGCATGTGGAAAATATAAAAGAATCCGTTATAAGGGAATTGTTTGTGATAGATGTGGAGTTGAAGTAACTGAAAAGAAAGTTAGAAGAGATAGAGTTGGTCATATTAGTCTAGTTGTTCCTGTTGCTCATATCTGGTATTTTAGATCATTACCAAATAAAATTGGATACCTCTTAGGTCTGGCATCAAAAAAGCTTGATATGATAATATATTATGAAAGATATGTTGTTATTCAACCTGGTGAAGCTAAAAATGTTGAAGGTGAGCCTGTTAATAAAATGGATTTTCTAACTGAAGAAGAATATTTGTCAATTATTGAAACACTTCCAGCAGATAATCAATTTTTGGATGATAGTGATGAAAAAAAATTCATTGCAAAAATGGGTGCAGAGTGTTTAATTGAACTTTTATCTAGAATTGATTTAGAAGAATTATCTTATCAATTAAGACATAAAGCTAACAATGAAACTTCAAAACAGAGAAAAACAGAAGCCCTTAAAAGGCTTCAAGTTGTTGAATCTTTTCGAGAAGCAAATCAAAGAAAAGAAAATCTTCCAGAGTGGATGATAGTTAAGGTAATACCTGTTATTCCACCTGAATTAAGACCTCTAGTACCATTAGATGGAGGTAGATTTGCAACTTCAGATTTAAATGACTTATATAGAAGGGTAATTATTAGAAATAATAGATTAAAAAGATTGGTTGAAATTAAGGCACCTGAGGTAATACTTAGAAACGAAAAAAGAATGCTTCAAGAATCAGTTGATTCATTATTTGATAATACAAGAAAATCATCAGCTGTAAAAACTGAATCAAATAGACCATTAAAGTCATTATCTGACTCGTTAAAGGGTAAACAGGGTAGATTTAGACAAAATTTATTAGGGAAAAGGGTAGATTATTCTGCAAGATCTGTAATTGTAGTTGGACCTGAATTAAAATTATATGAATGTGGACTCCCTAAAGACATGGCAGCAGAACTTTATAAACCTTTTATTATTAGGAAACTAATTGAAAGAGGAATTGTAAAGACTGTTAAATCTGCCAAGAAAATTATTGATAGGAGAGAGCCAATTGTATGGGATATTCTAGAAAATGTTCTTAAAGGTCATCCAGTACTTCTTAATAGAGCACCTACTCTTCATAGATTGGGAATACAGGCTTTCCAACCTAAATTAATTGAGGGAAAAGCTATCCAGCTTCACCCATTAACTTGTACTGCATTTAATGCAGATTTTGATGGAGATCAAATGGCTGTTCATCTTCCATTAGGCCCGGAGGCTATTCTTGAGGCTCAATTATTGATGTTAGGTTCTCATAATATCCTTAACCCTGCTAATGGATCACCAATTACTGTCCCATCTCAGGATATGGTTCTAGGGCTTTACTATATGACTAAGTCAAGAAAATCGGATGAGAATAAAAAACTAATAGGAGAAGGACTGACTTTTTACTCATCTGAAGAAGTTAAAATGGCTTATAATGAGAATAAAGTTGATTTAAATGCTCATATAAAATGTAGAATTTTAAGATATGATAGTAAAACAGGTAAATCTATTTCTGAAATTATTGAAACTACACCTGGTAGAATCTTTTTCAATGAAGTTGTCCCAGAAAAAGCAGGTTTTTTTAATGAAGTACTAACTAAAAAGAATTTAAGAGAAATAATAGGAAAAATACTTCAATTTACAAGTGTTCCAGAAACTTCTGAATTCCTAGATCTAATAAAAAATTTAGGATATTCTTTTGCTTTTAAAGGAGGATTGTCGTTTAGTTTAGGAGATATAATAATTCCTGAAAAAAAACAAACTTTAATTGATAATGCTAATTCTCAGGTTGATGGAATTATAAATA
>Ga0207965_1000651_pt1 | contig 10197 bp, 10 predicted proteins | sample Knorr_S23_td_O2m_FD_185609 | JGI IMG/M metagenome (GOLD analysis project Ga0207965, IMG submission 185609) | Marine microbial communities from Southern Atlantic Ocean transect - Knorr_S23_td_O2min_ad_571m_LV (SPAdes) (version 2) | ecosystem: Environmental > Aquatic > Marine > Oceanic | place...
AAAGCATATCTGATTATTGAGCTAGCTGATATTCCTTCCGGGGAAGATAAGAAGGGTCAAATTTTACCTGTATTCAGAGTAACAATGGGAACTTGGAACAATGCCTACACTGATTTAGACTACAATACTCTGATTCTCCCCGGAACAGCAATGCATAACTGGCTGGCAAATTTTCGACTCTGTGAGTGGGTGGTTTTCTCAGGAAACAGTTTTGCTGGAGATGAAGATTATCTCAAGGAGGCAAGTCCAACTCAAACTGAAGCCATGCTTTCACCACAATTTATTCTTAAATTTGAATACCTGGATAAAATAGATTTTCCGGAATCTGAAATTCAATTAACTGAAAGTCAGCAGGATTCCAAGAAAAAATTACTGGGGACTGTTTCCAGCTCCGAGGATAAAAGTCCTGCAAAAACTCAAATTTCTGTGATCTCCAGATCAAAAAAAATCAGTAAATACTTTATTCCTGAATTGACAATTCGTTTTTATCAGGAATACCGGCTCAGTAATTATGACTGGGACTATTACAGCTACATAGACCGCTGGCACCAACTAGTACGCTATCATTGGCGCAACCATCCACCGAATGATTATTTGAATGGTTCTATTCCTGAAGGCGGAGAAGTATTTGTTTTGGCTACTGTAGGACGAGACGGACTTGTTAGCAGCTACCAGGTCAGCAGTCTGGGAGTTGTCACTGACAACATGCGTGAATCAGCATTGGAATCAACACGCGCAGTTTCCCTTCCACCACTTCCCGAAGATTTTCCTGATGAAGAATTAATAGTTGAATTTCGTTTTTATCATTCTCCAATAGACCATTTAATAGAATCCGAGATTGATAATGAAAAAGTTGCGTTCCTTTTTCAGGATAACAAAACAAAGGATGAGAGTGATTTCAAATCCAAAATGGCACAAAAGTTGTTGAAAAAGCAACTTTTGTCTGAAGCCAGAATCTCGTTTAATGAGGTGATTCGGAGAGAATTTTCCTCACATTTTCAACCTCACCAGCGTTTTGAACCAAATCTGGAATTGAAGTTTGAATTGAGCATAAACAGTTCAGGAAAAGTGTTTGATCAAAAATTAACACAACCGGTAATTTCTAAAAAATTTCAACTGGCAGTACTAAATGGCCTGAATAAAGCACGTTTTAAGCCCCTTCCAAAACTGCTGCGCTCTGAAGCTCCATACCGGGTAAGATTAAGAGTAATCCCATGATATATCAATTTCCTGCACTTATTGCATGAATGGTTTAAATTTTTGTTCCATTAATTCCTTAGTAACCATACCAATCGTTTTGTGAAAAATGTTACCCTCCGGATCAATGAAAAATGTTTCCGGAACACCATATATTCCGTAATCAAGGGCTATATTCCCGGCGTCATCATCAAGGCCTAAAAGATAGGTTTTGCCAAAATGTCTTGCAAAAGCTTTTGCTTTTTTTGGTGTGTCTTGAATCGCTATACCAATCATCACCAATTGTTTTTTATTTACACCATATTTTTGAAAAAAGTCTTCAAGAATAACTGCTTCTGTGCGGCATTCTGCACACCATGATGCCCAAAAGTTCAATACTACTGGTTTTCCTTTAAATTCACTTAAACTGAATTTTTGCTCTCCATTCAATTCATTCACTTGAAAATCCGGAGCAGGTCTGCCAAGTAGTGGGGACGGAACTTTTTTGGGGTCAGTGGTAAAACCAAATGCAAGCAGGGTAATTAAGCCCAGTACAATCACCCATACAGTCCAGAATTTCCATGAAGTCCACATATGGTATTATGTTCAAAAATTCGGGAAAAAATCTATTTGCTTTGTCTGCGGCGCGCTACACCAGTCTTAAAAGCTGCAGCCTGAACTGATTCCGAAATCTTTTTTGCTACAGTAGTATCAAAAACGCTGGGAATTATATAATCCGCGTTAAGATGTGCATCATCCACTACGCCAGCAATTGCATGTGCTGCAGCTAATTTCATTTCTTCGTTAATTGTGCTCGAACGGCAGTCCAGCGCACCACGAAATATTCCTGGAAAACAGAGCACATTATTGATTTGATTTGGATAATCACTGCGGCCTGTAGCCATGACAGCTGCAAAAGGCGAAGCTTCTTCTGGACTGATTTCTGGATCTGGGTTTGACATCGCAAATACTATTGGATCTTTAGCCATACTTTTTACATCTTTCTGGCCAATTATATTTGGGGCAGAAACTCCTAAAAAAACATCAGCTCCTGCAATCACCTCCTTGAGTGCTCCAGACTCTTTTTCAGGATTTGAATTTTCTGCCAGCCAGTTTTTGCTGGGATTTAGATTTGTACGTTTAGAATGGATAGCACCTTTGCTGTCGCAAACAATCAGATTTTTTACACCAAGATGCATAATCATTTTTGTACAGGCAATTCCTGCCGCTCCGGCTCCGGACACTATGACTTTAATTTTCTCAACATTTTTCCCGACTACTTTGAGTGCGTTGATTAAAGCTGCTGTCGTGACTACTGCGGTGCCATGCTGATCATCATGAAAAACAGGTATTTCAAGTTCTTCTCTTAATCGTTGTTCTATTTCAAAACAGCGAGGTGCAGCAATATCTTCAAGATTTATCCCTCCAAATCCAGGAGCGATGGCCTTCACAATTCTTATAATTTCCTCTGTGTCTGTGGTATCAAGACAGATCGGCCATGCGTCAATATCAGCAAATTCTTTAAAGAGCATTGCTTTACCTTCCATAACAGGCATTGCTGCTTTGGGCCCTATATTTCCAAGTCCCAGCACGGCAGTCCCGTCAGTTACAACAGCAACAGTATTTCCTTTAGTGGTCAGTTTGTATGCATCTTCAGGATCTTGATGAATTTCCATACAGATTCTTGCAACTCCGGGAGTGTAAGCCATCGAAAGGTCGTCACGTGTTTTTACAGGGATACGGTTGCGGATACTGATTTTTCCACCTAAATGCACTAGAAATGTACGGTCAGAAAAATTTACAAATTCCACTCCAGGGGTCTTTTTAATGGATTCAACAATTTGGTCACTGTGTTCCGGATTATTAGTAAAAATACTTATGTCCCTTACAAGAACACCGTCTTCCGGTCCGACCAGATCAATAGCACCAACAACGCCTCCCATTTCAGAAATGAGACGATTCACGCTGGCTAACATTCCAACTTTATTATCTATTTTAAGACGTACAATGATGCTGTTACTGGCATTGAATGGGGGTTGGCTTACTGTCATGGTTTACTCCAAAAATAAATGGTTTCGATGAATTACCGGTTTACCGGAACGAGTATTTACTTTGGAATTTGTCAGATTTCGCTCCTTGATTTGATAGCGCAATTCTTTTGCGGAACAATCTGCTCTTCCAACTCCTAGCTTCACCCCTTCCAGGTTATGTATTTCCACGAGATCTTTGTCTTCAAATTGTCCTTCCACCCTCGCGACACCTCTTGCCAATAAACTTTTTTTATTTTTAAGCAGTGCTTGTTCTGCACCTTGATCTATAATCAAAGTGCCTTTGTTTAGTGCACCTGCAGCAAGCCATTTTTGATAGCTGCGGATTTTTCGTCCATGTGCCACAAAATGTGTGCCTAGGGGCCTACCTTCCATAATTTCAAACACACCTGCAGGAAATTTTCCATCTATTATGTATGTATCTATACCAAAAGACATTGCCATTCCTGCAGAACGGACTTTGCTTTCCATACCTCCTTTCCCGCCTGCTGAAGTGAATGGCAGACAATGCTGTACAATTTCCTCTGTAAGTTTCTCCACTTTTGCTACAACTTTTGACTGTTTACCTTGTGCTGTTTCTACTTCTTTAAGCAAACCTGGTGCAACTGTCAGGAAAAATAGCTGATCTGCTCCAATCAGTGTTGCCAGATATACGGCAAGCAAATCATTGTCTCCAAAGTTTAGATCCAATTCTTCGGTAGCAACGACATCATTTTCATTCACTACTGGTACAATTCTGTATTTGAGCAAATTTTCTAGGGTATTCCTGATGTTCAGGTAAGACTTCCGAAGACCAAAATCCCCACGTGTTAACAGTATCTGGGCCACAGTTGTTTTATGTTTCCTGAAAGAATCTGAATATATTTGAATCAGTTTAGCTTGTCCAACTGAAGCCAATATCTGATGTGAGGCAAGAGTGTTTCCAGACTCGTCGACAGAACACAACTCTCTTCCTGCTCCTACTGATCCGGAACTCACCAACAATACCTCATGCCCATTGCTTCTGATTCTGGCAATTTGAGCAGTCAGTTCACTGATCAACTTATAATCCAGCTTGCCATTTGTCTGTTGCAGAACATTTGTCCCAATTTTTATTACTATGCGTTTCAATGACACTTTTTATAACCTTTATTACATTTCTGTATTATTCATTAAATAATCTTTTATGTGATAGATTTTTCATGAAGGAAATATTGTTTGATGTTATATGCTAAGCTGATGAAATTCAATACTGGATTATTTCAAAGCAATAAACAAACAGCAATGAATGCATATTTTATTAATAATTTTAAAAAAAGGGATAAAAAAAGATCTTAAATTCCGGCAGTTTACAGTATCCGGATATAGGGCTGGGAAATTCTGCAGCCTTAGTTATCTGATGAAGATTCGATTGGTGGTGCTACTTTCTGTTCCAGTTCTGCAGGAGGTATTTCCGGTGATTCCTCTTTAGTTACTTCTTCAGGAATCTGCATCTGTTCAGGTGATGCAGTCGGATTGGCAACAGGTTTCAAGTCCCGCACCACTGAATCCCGGGCAGTTTCCGAGGAAAGATAAGCCAATGTGAGAGAAGTCAGCATAAACACAACTGCCACACCGGTTGTAATTTTCCCTATGCCAGTCATGCTCCCCCTGACTGAGTTAGCCTGCCCTACACTGCCGAATGCTGCTCCGAGTTCAGCTCCCCTTCCTGACTGCAGGAGTACAAAAAAGATAATGGAGATGCATGCAATAACGTGAATAACCAATAGTAATTCAAACATAACTAGTGATCAAAAAAGATTTTAGTTACAATCCGGCTGCAACAATTTGAGAAAAATCGTCTGTTTTGAGGCTTGCTCCTCCGACGAGGGCCCCATCAATTTCTGACTGAGAAAGTAAGGATTCTGCGTTTTCAACATTTACACTGCCGCCGTACAGAATTTGAATATTTGCTGCCACTTCAGGACTAGCCAGTGATTCCAGCTCTTTTCTGATTATAGTGTGCATTAAATTGGCCTGTTCCGGAGTTGCGGTTTTACCTGTTCCAATGGCCCAAATCGGCTCATATGCCACAACACAGCGGCTTTGATCTTCAGCAGTAAAACCTGACAATCCTTTACGTAGTTGTGCTACAACCACTTCTTCATGTGTGCCTGAATCCCTTTGTTCAAGAGACTCGCCAATACACAGAATTGGTCTGATTCCATGGTTGAGCAATGTTTCAGTTTTACTCCGTATGAACTCATCTGATTCGTCAAAAAGCATCCTGCGCTCAGAATGCCCAACAATGCACCACTGAACTCCACATTCTTTTAATAATGGTGCGGATGTTTCTCCAGTGAATGCTCCAGATAATTCAGTATGAACATTTTGTGCTCCAACTTCAATTCCTGTTCCTTCAACAGCATTTTTTAATGATGAAAGAAGGACATGTGGTGGGCAAATTACAACTTGACAAGAAGTATTCCCCAAATTTGGTCTGAGGACATTCAACATTTTGTCAAGCAGAGAAAACGAGCCATTCATTTTCCAGTTTGCTGCAACCAGTTTGGCTCGCATCTTTTTATGACTAAATTATTGTAAATGTTATTGTTATTTCACGATTTAAATAATAAATGATTAATCTGCTGAATTCAAGATTATTCAACCAAATGAACTTGTTTAATCGTAGCTATTGCTTTTTTTAGCCTATTTGCTACTTATACATACATACATTTAATTAATATGAATAAAGGAGTGATTTAAAATTGAAGGTAAAAACGTGAGTAACAATCAAGAAGGACAATCTTTGGAAAAGCTCAGATCACGGATTGATGAACTTGACACTGAATTGCTAAAATTACTGAATGAGCGGGCAAAATGCGTGATTAAAATAGGTAAAATAAAACAGAAAGAAAAAAAAGATGTTTTAGTCCCAATGCGAGAAAAAGAGTTGCTGGACCGCTTAAGTACTGTCAACAAAGGTCCAATGACAGATGAAATGGTGATTTATCTTTTTCAGCAAATTATTGAAACACTTAAAGACCTGCAAAAGTAACGATTAAAATTGTATTTTGTAAAAAACATAAAATTTATTTAAACACTTTGATAAATTTAATATTTTATTTAATTTCAAGCAGTTCAACCTCAAATATCAATGTTGAGTCAGGAGGAATTATATTTCCTGCTCCTTTGCTGCCGTAGCCTAAATCAGGAGGAATAATCAACTCCCACTTATCTCCCTCCTTCATTAATTGCAGAGCTTCAGTCCAGCCCCGAATCACTCCGTTAACCGGAAAAGATGCAGGCTGGTTTCTCTGGTATGAACTGTCGAATTCCAATCCATTGGTAAGTTTTCCTCTATAGTGTACTGATACTACACTTTCAGGTCCCGGGCTTTCATCACCAGAACCTTCATTCAATATACGATACTGCAGACCACTCGAAGTGGCGATAAATTCTTCAGATGTTTGATTTGACAAAGTTTCCTTTTGATTTGTAAATGATGAAGATGCAGCATGTTGTGTTTTTTTCGGAAATTCAGCCTCCTTTTTATTGTTTATATAAAATCCGGCTACTCCCACAACTGCTGCTAGGGTTAATAGAGGAATTCTGAATTTATTCACATGTTTTTTCTAGAGTGTTAAATTGTTTTTTATCATCTTTGACATGCATATAGTTTAATCAGATTTTATTCTGCAGGAAGATCTTTAAATTTAACATCAACCTTTTCAAAAAAATCAGCCAGTGAATCTTTTACATTTGTAACATCAATTTTGTCTTTAAAAACAATACCAAGAGTGGCTTCCACCATTTTTGGATCGAGGTATTTTTGATGCAGAGTAACAAGTGATCTTGCCCAGTCAAGAGTTTCTGCAATTCCGGGGATTTTTTCCAGCTTTTGCGTTCTCACCAGACCCATAAATATGCAAATCTGTTTTGCCAGGCGTAAATCACATCCTGGGACTTTGCTTTTAACTATAGCCAGTTCCTTTTCAAATTCAGGATAATCCAGCCACAAGTAAAAACAGCGACGGCGTACTGCATCAGAAAGTTCACGTGTACGATTACTGGTCAAAATAACGTAAGGCGGGTTCTTTGCCTGTATGCTTCCAATTTCAGGTATCGTGATTTGCCATTCTGACAATATTTCTAGCAAGAAGCTTTCAAATTCTTCGTCGGAACGGTCCAACTCATCTATTAATAAAACTGGTGGTTTGGAATGAGTTATTGCCTGAAGCAAAGGTCGTTTCAATAGGAAATCCTCACTGAAAATAGAATTCTCACGTTCTTCCAGTGACTTATTTCCTCCTTCTTCAAGCTTAATGTGGAGCAGCTGACGTTGGTAATTCCATTCATATAATGCCATGTTCGCATCAAGACCCTCATAACATTGAAGCCGAATCAAATCGGTATTGAGTGCCCGTGCCATAACTTTAGCGATTTCTGTTTTACCCACCCCTGCCGGACCTTCAACTAATAATGGTTTTTGGAGTTTTTTTGCCAGAAACATGGACATTACAATCTCAGAATCAGCTACATAATTCTGCTGCTCAAGCATTTTTTGTATTTTTTTGGTTTCTTTTTCGTACATGATTTTTATGTGTGATTCAGATTTTTATCCTGATTGGCACATTCTTCGAGCGCATCCCACGCAAGCTTCATGCATTTAATACGGCTGCGGTGCTTTTTCAAGGCTAGAAACGGACGTAATGGTTCAACAATTTCAGGGACATCTTCATTATCTTTCCGAAGACTTTCATCAAAGAGCCGGCCGGTTATGATGGCTTCTTGAAGGGTCTTTTTAATGATCATCTCACTCATTATAGAAGCTGAGGCCTGGCAGATGAAACATCCACGAACCATGGTCCTGCAATCCTGGATTAGCTTACCGGACAGGGCCAAAGACAGTTCCAGTTCATCACCACAGAGTGGATTATGTACAGATGCACTTAATCCTGGATTTTCCAGACGCCCAGAGTTTTTTGGGTGCCGTGCGTGTTCCAGCAGGATATCTCGATAAATTGTTTCTTTGGTCATCTCAGTGCAAAAAAATTTCTCTGGCACGATCTAGGGCTGAGAACATACGATCGATTTCAGAAGAATCATTGTATATGCCGAAACTCATGCGGACAGTTGCCGGTACGCCGAGCCTTTCATGCAAAACTTGCGTACAGTGATGCCCTGCACGCAGTGCAATTCCGCTTTCGTCAAGTACCTGTGCCACATCATGAGAATGAACATTTTGAAGATTGAAAGACACCACACCTGTTCTGTTTTGAATTTCACTTGGACCGTAAAGCTCCAGGTCAGGAAATTCAGTTATTTGATTCAGTGCATGCTCAGTAAGTTCATGATCATGCCGCTCTATTTCCTTAATTCCGTATTGTTCTACATATTCCAATGCAGCCTTAAGTCCTGGAACTTGCGCAAAAGGAGGTGTTCCAGCTTCAAATTTCTGTGGTGGTATCGCCCATGTTGAAGACTGTTTTTCAACATGTCTAATCATTCCGCCTCCTCCCTGAAAAGGCAGCATTTCCTCCAGCCTTTCTTTTTTGGCATAAAGCACTCCAATGCCTGTGGGGCCGTATACTTTGTGTCCGGAAAAGGCAAGAAAATCACAATCCCATTCGGAAACTTCTATGGACATCCGGGACACTGCCTGAGCTGAATCCACAAGCACAGGAACTCCGTGACTGTGAGCAATTTCAGTGATTTTCCCAACAGGATTAATGCTTCCTAAAACATTGGAAACCATTGTGAAGGCCAGTAGTTTGACAGAGTTTGTGAGCAATTCCTCAAGCAGTGCCAGATCAAGCCGGCCTTCCGGATTAACCGGCCAGTAAACCAATTCGATTCCGTATGATTGTGCAGCTAATTGCCATGGTACAATATTGGAATGATGTTCCATTTCAGTCAGAATAATCCTGTCTCCTTTCTTCAAATTTTTCTGTACCCAGGCTGAAGCAACTAAGTTGATTGATTCCGTGGTTCCGCTAGTAAAAATAATTGTTCCGGAGTCTTCCGCACCAATGAAATTTGCTACTGCTTCTCTGCCAGATTCGTAAATTTCTGTTGCTTCCTCAGCCAGGGTGTATACACCCCTGCTGACATTACTGTTGTTATTCTCATAAAAGTTCGCGATTGCATCTATCACGCTTTTGGGTTTTTGAGTTGTGGCTGCGTTATCTAGATATGCCAGAGGATAGCCGTTTACTTCGCGTTTGAGAATGGGGAAATCCTTACGAGCTTGTGAAATTAAGGGATGGTTAGGCATTTTGAGGAGAACCGTTTCAGACAGGACTGACTTTCTTAATTTTCATCATAGGTTTGCCTGAACCACCACGGCGGATTGTAACCATTTCACTGACGATACTTAATGCAATTTCTTCAGGAGTTGTACCGGCAAAATCCAATCCTGCTGGTGAATGGACCCGTTTCAATTCTTCAGGTGCCACCCCTTCATCAAGTAGATATTCAAAAACCAGTTTAGCACGTTTGGTGCTGGCTACCAGACCGATATATGGCCCCTTTCCTTCCAATGCCTTTTTGATGGAATGCTGATCACCCTTATGCTGAGTGACAACCACTACATAAGTCTTTGGTCCGACAATAAGCTGACTGAAATCCAAGTCTGAAGTTATCAATTGGTCAGCCATCGGAAATGCTTCGCGTGTGGCACCGCTGTCATTTACTGTTACTGAAAAATGAACGGTGTGTGCGAGCTGAGCAAGGATTTCAGCAATCCTGCCATGTCCGACAATAATCAGCTCAGGTCGTGGTAAATAGGGCTCAACATAAACTTCCATAGTTCCTCCGCAGGGCATTCCTACACCAAGTATTTCATCATCAAGATCAAGAGGAACAATACGAGTTTCTCCGTCACGCATGCTCTCCAGCGAAGCTTCACGTACAGCTTCTTCCGCACATCCTCCACCTACCCAGCCAAACAGGGTTTCACCTTTATCGTTGATAATTGACTTTGCTCCGGGCTTTGCGGAAACTGAACCAGTTA
>Ga0207965_1000654_pt1 | contig 10162 bp, 8 predicted proteins | sample Knorr_S23_td_O2m_FD_185609 | JGI IMG/M metagenome (GOLD analysis project Ga0207965, IMG submission 185609) | Marine microbial communities from Southern Atlantic Ocean transect - Knorr_S23_td_O2min_ad_571m_LV (SPAdes) (version 2) | ecosystem: Environmental > Aquatic > Marine > Oceanic | place...
GTGGGAACTCCACAGACCCAGCACTTCATGATGGTATTCGAAGTGGCGCAGCAAGCCGGTTTCATGGACGATTCTCATAATACCGTACACGTCAACTTCGGCTCAGTCATGGACTCCGACGGCAAGATTCTGAAGAGCCGCGAGGGTGAGGTCATCAAGCTGGTCGACCTGCTCAAGGAGGCGGTTAGCAGAGCCGAGCAAGCGATTGCAGAGAAGAACCCGGAACTGCACGGGGCCCAGAGAGAGGAAGTCGCCAATGCGATCGGCATCGGTGCTGTGAAGTACGCTGATCTCTCCACTGAGAGGACCAAGGACTACGTCTTCGACTGGGACAGGATGCTGGCCTTCGAGGGCAATACCTCACCCTACCTGCAGTATGCTCACGCGAGGATATGCAGCATCTTCCGACGCTCGGGTAGCGAGCGTTCCACACTCAGCGGGACCGACATTGTCCTAGAACGGCCCGAGGAGCTGTTGCTGGCGCGCCGTCTCGTCAACTTCGCCGCAGTCACCGACGACACTCTAGCCACGTACTCCCCGCACCGCCTGTGCACCTACTTGCACTCGGTGGCCTCGGCCTTCGCATCGTTCTACGAGGTCTGCCCGGTTCTAGGGGCGGAGGATGAAGCGATTAGGGGAAGCAGGATGGCTCTTTGTGACTTGACAGCGAGAACGATCTCGACCGGGCTCGGACTGCTGGGGATAGATTCGCCCGAGCAAATGTAATCAACAGCACCCCGTGGACCCGTCATGCCATCCGTAGGGGATATGGCCCCAGACTTCACTCTGACAGCCCAAGATAAGTCATCCGTGACACTGAGCGAGATGCGTGGAGGACGAGTCATCCTAGCGTTCTACCCAGCCGCCTTCACAGGGGTCTGCACCAAGGAGATGTGCACTTTCTCCGACGGTATGGCCAGCCTCGGATCGAGTGGTTCCTCGGTGTTCGGGATTTCGGTAGATTCCCCATTCTCCAACTCCGCTTTCGCTGACGCGAACGGCATCTCGTTCCCACTGCTCTCAGATGTCCACCGGGAAGCAGTCAACGCCTATGGCATTGCTCTCGATGATTTCGTCATCTCAGGATACACAGTGGCCCAGCGCTCGGTGTTCGTGGTCGAGGCCGATGGTAGCATCGGCTATGCTTGGGTCGCTGACAACCCTGGACAGGAGCCCGACTACGGGGCCGTGATGGTTCACTGCGCCTCGCCGTAGGCGAGGTACCTCGCTATCGAGCCGTAGACGATTCCAGCGATCATCAGGCTCTCCTCGTTGAAGCGGTCCATCGTATCGAGGTAGGTGTGGTACTCGGTGGAGCCCGAGCCGTAGCACACTATCGCTCGCCCGTAGTCCTTGTCCGCCCCCTCATCCTGGTCTATTTCGTAGACGAAGGGCGCGTGGTCCGAGTTGTAGGGCATGTCGGTCGAGGCGAGCTTCCTGATCTCGATGGGATATTTGTCGGCCAGTTCGGGGTAGGTGCTGGAAAAGGCTCCGACTACTCCTGCGATGTGGTCGACGTCCACCTTGTTGTTGCCGAACATAGTCAGTCCGGCGTTGCGCTCGGCGTCGACATGGTTCATGTCGAGGTTGATGTACAGCCTGAGGTGCTCCTCAAGCATAACTCGGTGCTTGTCGACCCACTCGGTCGAGCCCCACAGCCCCTCCTCCTCACCGCCCCAGGTGCAGAAGTACAGTGTGTGCTCGGGCGCCCCCAACTGAGACTGCAGGAGGCCGAACTGGCGAGCGATCTCCTGCAGGGTCGCGACCCCGGAGGTATCGTCGACAGCCCCCTGCCCATTGTACACCGTGTCGTGGTGGGCGCCGAAGATGACTAGAGACTCAGACTTGCCCTCGATGATGCCACAGGGCACGTGTATGGTCGCAGTGCCTTGGTTGTTGACATCGGTGATGAACTGGAGGCGGGCCTCACCGTTGATGACCTCGTCGATGATCGTTTGACCCACGCTCCTTGAGACCATGATGAAACCGAGACTCTCAGGAATCGGATCGATCGAGGAAATTCCGACCGATTTGAAGTAGGGCACGCAGTCGTCTGCTACCAGCTCGTCGCAGTTCTGACGGTCGTTAATCAGAATCAGTCCCGCAAGGTCGTTGTCCGCGGCGCGCTCGAACAGCGCTGTGTTGCCCTCTGTCTCGGGCTTCAGCCATACCATGCCTACTGCATTGGCAGCCGAGCCCCAGTCCGCCGACTCGTTGCCAGTTCCGAGGTCCAACACAGGCATATCGTCGACATAGCGGATGAATGACGATCCGCTGTAGCCCTGTAGGACGAAGTCCTCCCGATGCGCGAACTCGACTATCTCGCGGTTAATGTCGGCCGCGGTGCAAGGAGTAGGGCCACCGAATATATCTCCGATGTCACCAGGTGTGCACATCGAGAGCTCAGGCTCGCTACCGATGATGAACATCGGCACGTCGAACTCCTCGAGTGTGGATGGTATGCCCATCGAGGAGAAGTTGAACTTAATCGACTCGGCGGTGTTCTTCTCCTCGATGGTTCCCGAGAGCCTGCCCTCCCAATCCGGATGCCCGAGGTCGACCAGCGACTGTGCGTAGTCCCGGGCCTGAGTTGCATCGAATTCGATGAGCTGGTAGTCCGGTTCACCTTGGATCCACTCAATGATGTCGTCGCCGTACAGAATCGCGCCGCCCGAGCCGCCGACTAGAATCAGCGCGCTCACGACGAGGACCGGAACCGGCAACTCCCGTGCGCGCGCAATCGCATCAGAAAGAGCCTCCCGGGGCTTGGAAGCGCTGCTTTCAGTCTCGATGACCTCTGCGTCCACTGCTGTCTCCACGAAGTCCTCGCGCCTTCGCCGGACTATTGAACCCACGCCGGAGAGGAATCGTCGACCACCGGTTAGTCGCGGACGACCTCGTCGCCGGTCCAGCGCCTCCCCAGAGAGTGATCAACCCCCATCTGATCGAGTATTCTGGCCACCACGAAGTCGATTAGGTCGCCGATACTCTCTGGCGAGTTGTAGAAGCCCGGGCTGGCCGGCAGTATCACGACCCCCCACGCCGACATCCTCGCCATCGCCTCTAGGTGCGGGGTTGAGACCGGTGCCTCGCGCGGAACTAGTATCAGTTTCCGTCTCTCCTTCAGGGCTACGAGGGCACTCCTAGTCGCGAGGTTGTCAGAGATCCCGGCCGCTATCTTGCCGATGGTGGTACCGCTGGCCGGGCATACGACGTAGGCGTCGAAGCGAGCAGAGCCCGAGGCGGCGCGGGCAGCGAGGTTGTCGTTGTCCTCAAGTGTCACCCCATCACGCTCGCCCAGGGCTTCTGGAGCGATGCCGCACTCGAGGTCGAGATTAATCGCTCCGGCGCTGGTCACGATGAGGCTGAGAGACCATCCCGCGTCCAGCAGCTCGTCAACCAGACGCACGCCGTACTGCGCCCCGGATGCACCGGTAATTGCAACCACAGCCTCCGGCATGATTGCTGGTCCAGCCTCCCGTCCTTGAATGGTTGCCTCGCCTCACAGGCTCTCGCTGAGAGCCTCAGCGAGGTACCTGTACTCGTCCACGTGGTTGTACAGTTGCGCGGAAATCCGGATGTACCTAACACCGTGATGCCGCCATGGCATTACCGGGACCTGAATGCCGTACTCGTCGAGTAGAAAGTTGTGAAACGGATCACCCTCGAGGCTCATAGCACCGACCTCGCCGTCCTTGGGCATCTCCACTGCTGCTAGGGCCGATACCATCGAATCTGGGAATGGAAGGGTGGTTCCGAGCGCCTCGCAGATGATGCCCCTTCCCTCAATCGCGAGGGCGTGGTTGCGCTCCATGATCTCAGTCCATCCGCCCTCGACGAGTCCACCGAGGTATTCAATCGCCTTCGGGATGCACAGCCACGCCGAGGGGTCCTGCGTCCCAGGCCAAGCGAACTCGAACTCGAACTTCTCCTGTACTTCTCCCTCGTGCGAGGCACCATGGCTGATATTCAGAGGGTGCATCAGATGCTTACGGTCCTCACGAATGTGCAGGAAGGCTGATCCCTTGGGGGAACACAGCCACTTGTGGCAGTTGCCTGTGCAATATGCTGGAGCGAGTACAGACAGGTCCAATGGAACGATTCCGGGGCCGTGCGCGGCATCCAGCAGCACATCGACTCCTCCCGACTGTAGCTGAGCAGTCAGCTCCTCGAATGGCATCCTCATCCCGGTCGGGCTGGTCACCGTATCTATCAGGGCCAGAACGGTTCTGTCGGTCACCGCTCCCATGATGATGTCAATTACATCCTGTGGGCCCTCGACCCTGAACGGGATCTCTACGACCACCGTCTTCGCCCCTGACCTCTCGGTGACGAAGTCGACGGCGTTCCAGCAGGCCTGATAGGAGTGGTCGGGGACGATGATCTCGTCCCCGGGTTGTAGTTGTAGGCTCCTGAGCACGGTGTTGACCCCCTGGGTGGCATTGCTGACGAAGGTCATCCCATCGGTGTCAGCATTCAGGAACTCCGACAGAGTACGTCGGGCCTCGTCCCACAGGTCGAGATATTCTCTCTCGAAGAACCTGACCGGATCAGTCTCCATCAGGGTCCTGAACCGACTCTGCTCTTCGAGAATGACAGAGGGAGTGGCTCCAAAGGAGCCATGGTTCAGGAAGGCAGTCTCAGGGTCGAGATTCCAGTGATGAGCTAGTTCGCCTTTGCGAGGACGTCTCATGCGGGCATCTCCGGGCTCCACTCAATTGGTTTCGATGGCGACCGACCGAGGCTCCGCTCGCAGGTTTCCAGAAGCGCCCGCTCGACTCTGGCAAGGTCGATAGATTCGCCCCGAGGATCGCTGGTGTAGCCCAGTTGAGCGAGGCTGGAGTGGACCCCGGCACTCATGCCGCACCCCTCTAGGTCCTCAACACGGGTTCCGGGTGTGCAGATGTTGATCGACATTCCGTGGCGACTGACCCAGTGAAGGAAGGAGAGTCCTATCGAACAGACCTTGTGTCCGTCCACCCAAGCTCCCTGCATGGACGGATCCTTGTAGGCGGTCACACCGCACTCCGCGAGGGCACTGATAGACCAGTCCTCCAGTCTGCCGATGATTTCTCTGATGCTCTGTTCCTCTATCGCCCACTTGATGATGGGATATGCGACCAACTGACCCGGGCCGTGCCAGGTGATGCCCCCGCCTCTGTCGGTCAGGGATGTCGGGTAGCCTTGCACTTCGACACCGTCCCTGACCGCTTTTGGCCCGACGGTGACGACCTCTGGATGCTCGACCATGATGACGGTGTCAGGAATCTCATCCTCGATCCTCTGCTGCTGCATCTGCTTCATCGCCTCAGCCATGACATGATGCTCGACGACACCGGCTCTGAGGATCCTCAACTCGTTCATCCTATCACTCAGCTGATGTGTATCGCGTGACCCAGCGTCTTCAGAACGCTTTCGTGGAAGGCCTCTGACATGGTTGGATGTGCGTGTACTGTCCCGGCCACGTCCTCTAGCAGTGCGCCCATCTCGAGTGCGAGGACGAACTCAGCATGCAACTCCGCTACATGGGTTCCGACCGCCTGCACCCCGAGGATGACGTGGTCAGACTCCCTCGCAGTGACTCGGATGAATCCCCCTGTCTTCTCCGCCTCTATGCTGAGCGCCCTGCCGCTTGCGGCCAGTGGGAACTTGCCGACTATGATTTGCTCGCCACGCTCTTCCGCCTCGTCTGGCGTCAGGCCGACAGAGATAATCTCCGGCTCAGTGAAGACGATGGCAGGAATCGCGACCTTGTCGAACTCGCGCTGGTGCCCGGCGATGATCTCTGCGACCATCTCACCCTCGGCGCTGGCCTTGTGTGCGAGCATCGGCTCACCCGCCACATCGCCGATGGCATAGACTCCCGGAACGGATGTGCGGCACTGCCTGTCGATCCTGATGAAGCGACCTGCGGCGTCCATACGAACTCCGGTGTTCTCCAGTCCCCAGCCCTTGGTGTGGGGCTTGCGGCCCACAGTGACAAGCACCCTGTCGACCTTGACCGAGTGCTCCGCGCCGTCCTTCTCGAAGGTGAGCTCCACCTTCCTCGCCGCTCCCTTGCCCTTGATCTCGGCACCGCGCGCCAGAGCGTTGGTGTGTACGACCACTCCGTGCTTCTTGAGCCAGATTTCCAGCGGCCTGCGGAGTTCGCTGTCCATGATTGCGAGGATACAGTCGAGTCCTTCGACAACTGTGACCTCTGTCCCGAGCTTGGCCAGCGCGCAGCCCAGTTCGAGCCCGATGTAGCCGCCGCCTACGATGGCGACACTCTTGGGCAGGCTATCGAGATCGAGCGCACCTGTCGAAGAGAGAATGAACTCCTCGTCGCACGGCATGAAAGGCAGGTCGATGTGGCTCGAACCGGTCGCAATGATGACGTTCTCGGCCTCGATGCCGACCGTGCCGTTTGAGGTCTCAACATTGCAGCTCTTCGGTCCGTCGAAGGTCGCCCATCCCTTGACCAGTTCGGCACCGGCGCCCTTCAGCAGACCCTCCACGCCCTTGTTCAGACGCTCCACGATATCGTCCTTCCATGACACTAGGGCTACCATGTCTACTTCTGGCTCGCCACTCACAGAGAGTCCCATGTGACCACCCTCGGATGAGTGCTGCCGGAGCGACTCGAAGCGCTCTGCTGCGTGGATGATGGCCTTGCTGGGGATGCAACCGCGGATGAGGCAGGTACCGCCAGCCTTGTCACCCTCGACCACTATCGTCTTCAGTCCGAGCTGCGCGGCCCTGATTCCGGCCACATAGCCACCGGGCCCTGCTCCGACGACCAGCACATCGCACTTGCGTGACTCGCCCATTCCGCACCTCACATGAAGATGAGCGCAGGATGCTCGAGCATTCTCCTAAGGTGCTGTACCAGTGCTGCGCCATCGGCCCCATCGACGACCCGATGGTCGAACGAACTTGATAGATTCATGATTCTTCGTACGACGATTTGACCGTCCTTGGCCACAGGCATGTCTCTCGCCTTGTGAACTCCGAGTATGGCGACCTCGGGGTGGTTGATGATGGGGGTGGCCCCAAGACCACCGTCGCGCCCGAGGCTGGTAATCGTAAAGGTCGATCCCGTCAGGTCGTCGAGACTCGCCGTGCCGTCGCGAGCAGCGCCAGCGACCCTGTGCAGCTCGGCCGCCGCCTGCCAAGAGTCCATGGCCTCGACGTGCTTGACCACGGGGACGTACAGCCCCCTCTCGGTCTGAGTGGCTATGCCGATGTGAACGGCACCGTGGCGGGACACCACTCCAGTTTGATCGTCGTAGTGGGCGTTGCACTCAGGGTGATCCGGCATTATCTTTGATAATGCCAGCATGATGAAGGGCAGGTAGGTCAGCTTGGGTTGACTCTCGTCGCGCGAGGCGTTGAGCATCTGCCTCAGCGCCTCGAGCTCGGTGACATCGGCCTCCTCGAAGTACGAGAAGTGAGGGATACTGCTCTTGCTGATGGCCATCTGCTCGGCGATCTTCCTGCGCAGACCGACCACCTTGACCTCGGTTACGTCGGTGCGCTTGGTCGAGTAGGCAGAGGGCGCAGCCCCTGATACCGCCCCGTCGGCTGCGATGAAGGCGTCAAGGTCGGCGTGACGGACTCTTCCGGCGGGACCCGATCCCCTCACTTGAGCTAGGTCCACTCCCGCTTCTCTAGCGCGGCGGCGGATGGCCGGGCTCGCCAGCACTTTGCCTGAGGGTGCCACAGCCGGCTCAGGGGTAGTGGGAATGGGAGCAGGGCTCGGCTCGGGCTCGGCTGCGGGTGCAGGCTCTGCTTCGGCCTCAGGCTCGGCTGCTGGCTCCGGCTCGCTGGCCGGAGCCGCGGCTGCGTCGGAATCGAACTCGACGAGGGTAGACCCGACTGCGACCATCTCACCGACATCCCCGCTGAGCAAGGTGACAACGCCAGATACAGGAGATGGTATGGTGACAGTGGCCTTGTCGGTCATGACATCCACTATCGGATCATCCTCGGAGACCGTGTCTCCTGCCGCGACGTGCCACTGGACGACCTCGCCCTCGACCACCCCTTCGCCTATGTCGGGCAGTTTGAACACGTGCTTGCTCATGCTCAGTCCTCCTGCGTCCTACGTATCGCCGCGGCTATCCGAGCGGGTCCCGGCATGTAATCCCATTCAGTCGTGTGGGGGAACGGTGCGTCCCACCCCGTGACCCTTTGGATCGGGCTCTCCAAGCGGTAGAAGCAGCGCTCTTGCACCGATGCGGCCATCTCGGCACCGAACCCACTGGTCTTAGGCGCCTCATGAACAATTACACATCTACCGGTCTTCTCTATCGAATTGACTACTGCATCCCGGTCCCACGGCACCAGGGTCTGCAGGTCGATGAGGTCACACGAGACTCCGCTGTCCTGGATCGCCTGCTCGCTGACGTGCACCATGGCCCCCCATGCTATCACCGTGCACTCGTCACCCTCCTTGGCCAGCCGCGCCGCGCCCAGTGGCACCGTGTAGTGTGACTCGGGGACCTCGGCCTCAGCGTGACCCTCCCAGGTAGGTACGTTGTGCGGGTCGCCGTAGAACGGGCCCCGGTAGCATCTCTTAGGCTCGAAGAAGATGACCGGGTCATTGCACTCCACAGCGCTGATGAGAAGCCCCTTGGCATTGTAAGGAGTGGAGCAGTACACCACTTTTAGGCCAGGAGTGTGGGTGAACTGCGACTCTGGGGACTGTGAGTGGTGATGGCCGCCCCTGATTCCCCCGCCAGCCGGGGTGCGAACCGTCACGGGTGACCAGTACTCGCCGCCTGAGCGGTGCCTAATCTTGGCCAGCTCGTTGACGATCTGGTCGTAGGCAGGGAAGATGTAGTCCGCGAACTGGATCTCGACCACGGGCCTCAGCCCGTTGATGCCCATACCGAAGGCGGTCGCGAGGATTCCCCCTTCGGAGAGCGGTGAGTCGAAGACGCGGTGAGCACCATGTTTGGCCTGCAGGCCCTCAGTTGTCCTGAAGACGCCTCCGAAGTATCCGATGTCCTCGCCGTAGACGATGACGTCATCGTCCCTCTCAAGCATTATGTCGAGGGCGCTGTTGAGCGACTGGATCATGTTCATGTTCGTCATTCTAGCCCTCCATGACCTCGTCGTGCTGTTCCTTGAGGTGCCACGGCATTTCTTCGTAGACCTCGGTGAAGATGGTGTCAGCCTCAGGGTATGGGCCGTTGGCCAGATCGCCGTGCTTGACGGCCTCCTTGTAAGCGCTCATGACCTCGCCATCGATCCTCTCCTCTAGCCCCGACTGCCGCTTCGCGCTCCACTCGCCAATATCGATGAGATGGTCGCGCAGCCTCTCCACCGGATCGCCGCCGGGCCATTTGGTGTACTCGTCACTAGGGCGGTAGCGACTCGGGTCGTCGCTACTACTGTGCGCACCGGTTCGATAGGTAAGGACCTCTATGTGAGTCGCCCCGACCCCTGAGGCGGCGCGCTCGCGGGCCCACTTGGTGACCGCGTATAGGGCGAGGAAGTCGTTGCCATCCACCCTGATGGAGGCCAGCCCATAGGGTAGCCCACGCGAGGCGAACTCGTCGCTGGCCGTGGCGAAGTTGGCGTGGGTTGAGATGGCCCACTGGTTGTTGACCACGTTGAGGATGACGGGTGCCTTGAAGACGCTGGCGAAGTTGAGCGCGTAGTGATAGTCACCCTCGGCGCTGGCACCGTCTCCAATCCAGGTGATGGTGACCTCGTCTAGTCCCTTGTACTGGGAGGCCATGGCCACACCGACAGCTTGGCTGAACTGGGTCCCGACGGGACTTGAGACCGAGATGAAACGACCGTCCCGGTAGGAGTAGTGGACCGGCATTTGCCTGCCCTTGATGTTGTCCTCAACGTTGCCGATGCAGTGGCAGATCATGCTGACCATGTCACGGCCCCTGACGAACTGAGCTCCCGGCTGCCGATAGGTCGGAAAGATCCAGTCCTGCTTCTCAAGCGCCATCGTCTGGGCTATCGCAACGCATTCCTCGCCTAACGAGCGCATGTAGAATGAGAGCTTCCCGGTTCTCTGCATCTTCATCATGCGGTCGTCGAAGATTCTCAGTCTGACCATGTGCTCGAGTCCCTCGCGCAACTCGTCCGCGCTGAGTTTCGGATTCCATGCACCTGAGGCTTTGTTGTCGTCCCCGAGGACCCTCACTAAGCCATGCGC
>Ga0207965_1000657_pt1 | contig 10153 bp, 9 predicted proteins | sample Knorr_S23_td_O2m_FD_185609 | JGI IMG/M metagenome (GOLD analysis project Ga0207965, IMG submission 185609) | Marine microbial communities from Southern Atlantic Ocean transect - Knorr_S23_td_O2min_ad_571m_LV (SPAdes) (version 2) | ecosystem: Environmental > Aquatic > Marine > Oceanic | place...
AGCCAAGCATGCCCCATCGATCGCCTTCGGGTCTTGCCGCCACAACTCGGGTAGCCATCCCTGTCTCCGACTCCCGGTGTTGCCCCCTTCCGGCTGGGGACCGAACCGGGAACGGGGTACCCTCGGTGCCTCTTAGGGCGGCCATTGGCGGCCCATACGGTTAGGTCGTAGGTGACGAGCAGCAAGGGGACACCGATGGGAAGCGAGGTCCGTGCGGCCATGGTCCAGACCCGGTGGACCGGCGACAAGGAGTCGATGATCGACGTCCACGAGAAGTACCTGCGCGAGGCTGCCGCCGAAGGCGCCCAGATCATGTGCTTCCAGGAGTTGTTCTACGGGCCCTACTTCTGCCAGGTACAGGAGGCCGAGTACTACGAGTATGCGGAGGCCATTCCCGACGGGCCGACCACCAAGCGGTTCCAGGAACTGGCTGCCGAGTTGGGCGTGGTGCTCGTCCTGCCCGTGTACGAAAAGGAGCAAGAGGGTCTTCTCTACAACACCGCGGCGGTCATCGACGCCGACGGCACCTACCTGGGTAAATACCGCAAGACCCACATCCCCCAGGTGAAAGGCTTCTGGGAGAAGTTCTACTTCCGGCCCGGCAACCTGGGCTTCCCCGTCTTCCAGACCGCGGTGGGCCGGGTCGGGGTTTATATCTGCTACGACCGGCACTTCCCCGAGGGATGGAGGGCCCTGGGCGTCAACGGGGCCCAGATAGTTTTCAACCCCTCAGCCACAAGCCGAGGCCTGTCGTCGTACCTGTGGCAACTCGAGCAGCCGGCCTCCGCGGTGGCCAACATGTACTACGTGGGGGCCATCAACAGGGTCGGCATCGAACCGCTTGGTGACAACGACTTCTACGGCATGACCTATTTCGTCGACCCTCGAGGTCAGTTCGTCGGCGAGGTGTGTTCTGACCAGGACGAGGAGCTCCTCGTCCGCGACCTGGACCTGGACCAGATCGACGAGGTCAGGAACCAGTGGGCCTTTTACCGGGACCGACGCCCAGACACCTACCAGGGCTTGGTCGCGCCCTGACCGGCCATCGACTGACCCGGAGAAGGGGCAGGAACCGGTGACCACCAACGCCGAACTCCTGGAGCGCCACCGCGAGGTCCTGCCCTCCTGGCTGGCCCTCTACTACGAGGAGCCCATCTCCATGGACCGGGGGGAGGGCCGCCACGTCTTCGACGCCGAAGGCCAGCGGTACCTCGACTTCTTCGGGGGGATCCTCACCACCAGCCTCGGCTACGACATACCGGAAGTCACCGCTGCAGTAGCCGACCAGGCCGCCCGCACCCTCCACTCGTCGACTCTCTATCTCTCCGAGCCGATGATCGAGTTGGCCGAACTGGTCTGCGATCTGTCGGGCATCCCCGACGCTCGGGTGTTCTTCACCACCTCGGGTACCGAGGCCAACGACGCTGCCCTGCTGCTCGCCACCTCCTACCGGCGTTCCAACCAGATCCTGGCCCTGCGCAACAGTTACCACGGCCGGTCCTTCTCGACGATCGCCATAACCGCCCATCGAGCCTGGTCGCCGACCAGTCTCAGCGGGCTCTCCGTCAACTACGTCCACGGCGGGTACCGGTTGCGTAGTCCGTTCCGCGACCTTGACGACGACGCCTACACCACGGCGTGCGTCGACGACCTCACCCAGGTGTTCGACATGATGACCTCCGGCGAGGTGGCCGCCATGATTGCCGAACCCATCCAGGGGGTCGGAGGCTTCACCACCCCGCCCGACGGCTTCTTCGGGGCCATTAAGAAGGAACTAGACAACCGGGGCGTCCTGTTCATCTCCGACGAGGTTCAGACCGGCTGGGGTCGAACCGGCGACCATTTCTGGGGCTACCAGGCCCACGGGATGGTCCCCGACATGCTGACCTTCGCCAAGGGCGTCGGGAACGGCCTAGCCCTCGGCGGGGTGGTGGCCCGGGCTGAGGTCATGGAGGCCATGGGCGCCAACTCAATTTCTACCTTCGGAGGCAACCCACTGGCCTCCGCTGGCGCGCTGGCCACTATCCGCTACATGCTCGACCACGACACCCAATCCAACGCCCGCGAAATGGGAGCCCGCCTGGCCACCCGCCTGCGCCCGGCTGTCGAGGCCTCACCGGTAGTGGCCGAGCTGAGAGGTCGGGGTCTGATGCTGGCCATCGAGACGGTGCACCCCGACTCCATCGAGCCGCACCCCGACGCGGCAGTCCGGCTTATGGAGGTAACCCGGGCCGCTGGGCTGCTTATCGGCAAGGGTGGGCTCTATGGCAACGTCCTGCGGATCGCCCCGCCGATGACGGTCACCGCCGACGAAGTCGACGAGGCGGCCGACATCCTGGTCCGGGCCATCTCTGGCCTGGAGCAATGAGCTGACACGCCCGCCCATGAGACCGACGACCTGAAGACTCGAGACCGGAAACAAGGGGAGAAGCTATGACGACCCTCATCAAGAACGGAACCGTGGTCAGCGCCACCGGCCGCCACGACGTCGACGTACTCGTCGACGGGGAGACGATTGCTGCCCTGCTCCAACCAGGCAGTGACCCCGCGGCCTCGGCCACCTCTGGTGCCGAGACGGTCATCGACGCCGCCGGCCGCTATGTGGTGCCCGGCGGCATCGACTGCCACACCCACATGGAACTGCCCTTTGGCGGCACCTTCGCCTCCGACACTTTCGAAATCGGCACCCGGGCCGCGGCATGGGGTGGCACCACAACCATCATCGACTTTGCCGTGCAGCGCTACGGCGAGAACGTCCGTGAATGCCTCGACGCCTGGTTCGCCAAGGCCGAAGGTGAGTGCGCCATCGACTACGCCTTCCACATGATCCTCGGCGGTATCGACGACGCCGCCATCAAGGAGATGGACGCCCTGGTCGCCGAGGGAATCACCAGTTTCAAGTTGTTCATGGCCTACCCAGGGGTCTTCTACTCTGACGACGGGCAGATCCTCCGAGTCATGCAGAAGGCCGCCGAAAACGGGGCCATGATCTGCATGCACGCCGAGAACGGCATCGCCATCGACGTGATCGCAGAACAAGCCGCGGCCCGCGGCCAGACCGACCCGATCTATCACGGCATCACCCGGCCGCCCCGCCTGGAGGGTGAGGCCACCAACCGGGCTATCCAACTGGCCCTGGTGGCCGGCGCGCCGGTCTACTTCGTGCACCTGTCGGCCAGCGAGGCCCTGGAGCGGGTCGCCTCGGCCCGCAATGAGGGCCACAACGTCTACGCCGAGACCTGCCCCCAGTACCTCTACCTGAACCTGGAAGACCACCTCGGTGCCCCGGGCTTCCAGGGGGCCGGCTACGTGTGCTCGCCGCCGCTCCGCACCAGACACGACCACCATCACCAGGATCTTTGGCGGGGTCTGCGCACCAACGACCTGGCCGTGGTGTCCACCGACCACTGCCCGTTCTGCATGAAGGAGCAGAAGGAACTGGGCCTCGAAGATTTTCGGGCCATCCCGAATGGGATCGGCGGCGTCGAGCACCGCATGGACCTCATCTACCAGGGGGTGGTCATGGGTGAGCTCACCCTGGAGCGCTGGGTTGAAACCTGCTCGACCACCCCGGCCCGGATGTTTGGGCTCTACCCAAAGAAGGGCGTGATTGCCCCGGGCGCCGACGCCGACATCGTCATCTACGACCCGGCCGGAAAGACGACCCTGTCGGTCGACACCCACCACATGAGCATGGACTACTCGGCCTACGAGGGCGTCGAGATCGACGGGCACGTCGACACGGTGCTCTCCCGGGGCAAGCTGCTCATCGCCGACGGGAACTACCACGGTTCCCGAGGCGACGGTCAGTACCTGACCCGTGGCCTGTCCTCCTACCTGGTCTGAGCGACCGGACGACCACCCGACAAGAGGGGACCCGTGCACCAGATCCACCATCTAATCGACGGGGTGACCGCCGGATCCGCCTCGGGTCGCTCGGGTCCGGTGTTCGACCCCGCGACAGGAGAGCAGACCGCTCAGGTGGACTTCGCCTCCGTTGAGGAAGTCGACGCGGCGGTCGCCTCGGCCCGGGCAGCTTTCGAGGAATGGGGGACGGTGTCCATAGCCCGGCGGGTCAAACTCCTCTACGGGTTCCGGAACCTGATTGTCGAACACACCGACGAGATAGCTGATCGGCTGACCGCCGAGCACGGCAAGGTGGCCGACGACGCCCGGGGTGAAGTGGCCCGGGGCATCGAGAACATCGAGTTCGCTTGCGGTTTCGCCGACTCGCTCAAGGGCACCTACAGCGAGCAGGCCTCCACCGGCGTCGACGTATACACGGTGCGCCAGCCCCTCGGGGTGTGCGCCGGGATCACCCCGTTCAACTTTCCGGCCATGGTGCCCCTATGGATGCTCCCCAACGCCGTGGCCTGTGGGAACACCTTCGTCCTCAAGCCCTCTGAGCGGGACCCCTCGGCCCCCCGGTTGATCGTAGAACTGGCCCAGGAGGCCGGTTTTCCACCGGGCGTGGTGAACCTGGTCAACGGCGACAAGGTCGCCGTTGACCGGCTCCTCGGACACCCCGACGTTGCGGCGCTCAGTTTCGTGGGATCCACCCCGATCGCCCGCTACGTCTACACGACGGGCACCGCCCAATCGAAGAGGGTCCAGGCCCTGGGTGGAGCTAAGAACCATATGGTCGTCCTGCCCGACGCTGACCTGGACCTGGCCGCCGATGCCGCCGTGTCGGCCGCCTACGGGTCGGCCGGAGAGCGCTGCATGGCTATTTCCGTGGTCGTAGCTGTCGGAGAGATCGCCGATCCGCTTGTTGAAGCGATCAAGCTTCGGATGGAGAAGCTGGTCATCGGCCCCGGTAACGACCCGGCCTCCGAGATGGGCCCCCTGATCACCGCCGAACACCGTGATCGGGTCGCCGGTTACGTAGGGGCCGGTGCCGACGCGGGCGCCGAGGTGGTGGTGGACGGGCGGCTCCAGTCTTTCGACGGCGACGGCTTCTTTCTCGGCGCCTCGCTGTTGGACCAGGTCACTACCGACATGAGTGTCTACACAGACGAGATCTTCGGCCCGGTTCTGTCGGTAGTTCGGGTTGACGGTTACCACCAGGCGGTAGGCATGATTGCTGACAACCCCTACGGCAACGGCACGGCCATCTTCACCCGGGACGGCGGGGCGGCCCGCCAGTTCCAGGCTGACGCGGATGCCGGCATGGTCGGTATCAACGTGCCCATCCCGGTGCCGGTCGGCTACCACTCCTTCGGCGGCTGGGGCGACTCCCTCTTCGGTGACACCACCATGTACGGCCCGGAGGGGCTGCACTTCTACACCCGTCCGAAGGTGATCACCAGCCGTTGGCCCGACCCCTCGACCAGCACGGTCGACCTCGGGTTTCCCAGGAACGACTGACCGGGGCACGGAAGACAGCCATGGACTTTGGGGTGGTACTCCAGACCGACCCGCCTGCCACCCGGGTCGTCGAGTTGACCCGCCGGGCCGAGGAGCTGGGTTTCACCCACTGCTACACGTTCGATAGCCACGTCCTGTGGCAGGAACCGTTCGTGATCTACGGCGCCATGCTGGCTGCCACCGAGACGATGACCATCGGCCCGATGGTCACCAACCCGGGTACACGGGACTGGACGGTCATAGCTTCGCTGTTCGCCACGCTCAACGACATGTACGGGGAGCGCACGGTATGCGGTATCGGGCGCGGCGACTCGGCAATGCGGGTCATTGGCCACCCACCCTGCAACCTGGCCACTCTCGAAGAGTCCATCGGGGTGATCAAGGGTCTGGCCGAGGGCCGGGAGGTCGACTACAACGGCACCCGCCAGTCGCTGCCCTGGCGAACCGGCGGGACCCTACCCGTCTGGATGGCCGCCTATGGCCCCAAGGCCTTGGCGCTCTGCGGCCGGGTTGCTGACGGCTACATCTTGCAGCTAGCCGACCCGCAGATCGCCGAATGGACCATCGGCGCGGTGCGTCGAGCTGCCGCCGAAGCTGGTCGCGATCCTGATGGGTTGACTATCTGCGTCGTGGCACCCGCTTATGTAGGCGACAACCTGGCCCACCAGCGCGACCAGGTGCGGTGGTTCGGCGGGATGGTCGGTAACCACGTGGCCGACCTGGTCGGCCGATACGGGGCCGACGGGAGCGCGGTACCGCAGGCGCTTACCGACTACATCGAAGCCCGTGGGGGCTACGACTATGCGGAGCACGGTCGGGCTGGCAACGTTCACACCGATTTCGTGCCCGACGAGGTCATCGACCGGTTCTGCATCCTTGGCGACGAGGCGGCCCACATTGCCCGTCTGGAGGAGCTCCGCGAGCTCGGTGTCGACCAGTTCGCCATCTACCTCATGCACGACCAGCAGGACGAGACTCTCGACGCCTATGGCCAGGGGGTAATTCCGGCACTGTCGTGAACGATCTCTGTCAATTACCGGTCGGTGGAGGCCCGGCTGCTAGGGGAGAAGGATGACCACGAAGCGAATGCTGAGAACAGCGGTGACCGTCACCGTTGCCGTGGTGATCCTGGTAGCCCTCTGGGAGGGCTACAAGTGGGTGGGCGATCAGACCGGCGGCACCTGGCCGGGCACCACCGTTGACCTCCCGGTCACTTCCAATGACATCACCATGCCCCACGTGGGCGACATCGCCGGCGAACTGTTCGACGACATCCGGGCCGGCCGCCAGACCATGCCCATGACGCTCTACCTGGCCAAGAAGGCGGCCGTCACCTTCCTGGAGGCGACCATCGGCTTCACCCTAGGGGTGGTCGTCGGCATGGGACTGGCCGTCCTCATGCTCCGCTGGCGGTTCGCCGAGCGGGGTTTACTTCCGTGGATCAACGTCTCCCAGACCGTACCGCTGATCGCGCTGGCCCCCATTGTGGTCACCTGGGCCCGCCTGCAGGGCTATCCGGACATGTTCGGGATCGCTCTCATCAGCACCTACCTCACGTTCTTCCCCGTAGCGGTCAGTGGCTTGAGGGGGCTCCAGTCGCCCGACGTCGACCATGTCGAGCTGATGCGCTCCTACGCCGCCCCGTGGTGGGCCACCCTGGTCAAGCTCCGGCTGCCGGCCGCTCGGGCGTATCTATTCCCGGCGTTCAAGCTTGCTGCCACCCTCAGCGTGGTTGGGGCGATCGTGGGCGAGATTTCCATTGGGACCAAGACCGGTCTGGGCCGGGCCATCCTCGACTTCGCCCAGCGCTACGCGGTGTGGCCCGAACGTCTTTACGCTTCGGTGATCGCCGCCGCAGCTCTTGGGCTGTTCGTCTTCGGGCTGGTCAATGGGGCCGAATGGCTGGTGATGCGACGGAGTCGCCAGGTGGCGGGATGAACGCCACATCGGACGTCGCGGTTGTTGTCGACGGGGTCCACAAGGTCTTCGGTGGCGCAGGCGCCGACGACGTCACGGCCCTGGCGGGAATCGACCTGGCTGTTGTCCCCGGCGAGTTCGTGTCGCTGATCGGACCCTCCGGTTGCGGCAAGTCGACCTTGCTTCGGCTCATCGGCGACCTCCTAGAGCCGACCGCCGGCACTGTCACCGTGTTCGCCAAACCGGCCCACCAGGCCCGTCTCGACCAGGACTATGGCATGGTCTTCCAGCACCCCGGCCTGTTCGACTGGCGGAGTGTGGCCGCCAACATCGAACTGCCCTTGGAGTTACACGACTGGTCCAAGGCCGACCGGTCGGCCCGCTCCGCGGCCATGCTGGAGTTGGTACGCCTTGAGGAGTTTGGCGGTCACTACCCCCGGCAACTCTCGGGCGGCATGCAACAGCGGGTGTCGATCGCCCGGGCCCTGTCCTTCGAACCGCGCCTCCTACTGATGGACGAGCCGTTCGGGGCCCTCGACGAGATGACACGCGAGCACATGCAGGGCGAGTTGCTCCGTATCTGGCGGGAGACCGAGACCACAGTGGTTTTTGTCACCCACTCGATTCCCGAAGCGACCTTCCTGTCGAACCGGGTGGTGGTGCTTTCGTCCCGCCCGGGACGCATCAGCTCGGTGGTCAAGGTGGACCTAGGCGATCGAACTGACGACACCCGTGAGGATCCGGAGTTTTTCCGGATAGCTACCGAGGTGCGGGAGGCCTTAAGGGCCGTGGAGGCTGGGGAATGAGGCTGCCTCGGCTCTGGGCAGCAGGACCGCCTCTGGTGGTGGGCGTGGTTGGACTGGTTCTCTGGGAGGGGGCGGTGGCCGGATTCGGGATCCAGGAGTTCCTGCTGCCCCGACCAAGCTCGATCTTCACCCACCTGCTGGAGGATTGGGCGGTGATTAGCCATGCCGGTTGGGAGACCGGTCGCATAGCCGTGAGTGGCCTGCTGGTTGGAATCCTTCTCGGTGTTTTGTTAGCCGTGTTCACGACTCGATTTCGGGTTCTTCACGACGGACTGGCTCCACTAGCGGTGGCGATCAACGCCACGCCCATCGTGGCCCTCGCCCCCATCTTTAACGCCTGGTTCGGGATCACCGGAACACTAAGCAACCAGGCGGTCGTGGTGGCCGTCGTCTTCTTCCCGGTGTTCATCAACACAGCCCGTGGTCTCACTGACGTTCACCCGGCCGAGATCGAACTAATGCGTTCCTACGCGGCAGGTGACTGGGCGATCCTGCGCGAGGTCCGAATCCCCAACGCCCTTCCGTTCTTCGCCAACGCCCTGCGCCTTGCCGCACCGCTATCGGTTATCGCGGCGATCGTGGCCGAGTACTTCGGTGGCCCCCAGGACCGGATTGGCAACGTCATCACCTCTAACGCAGCACTGGCTAGATACGACGTGACCTGGGCCGCCATCGCCATGGCGTCAGTTATCGGCCTAGTGTTGTTCGCCGTGGCCCTGGTGGTCGAACGTGTCAGCATGCCCTGGCGCTTCGCAGGGGACGAGGAGATCACAGAAGAGCTCGAGAGGGAGAGACAGACATGAAGAATCGGTGGATGAAAGGGGTCGTATCGCTGGTTGCCGTGGTGGCGGTCCTATCGACAGCTTGCGGATCCGACGAGGCCGCGGTGGGAACCGGCGACTGCGAGTCGGTCGACGCGGTGAGCCTGCAACTTCAGTGGGTTACCCAGGCCCAGTTCGCGGGCTACTACGCGGCTGTGGACAACGGCATCTACGGGGACTACTGCCTCGACGTGACGGTTATCGAGGGCGGTGTGGACATCGTGCCCCAACAGCAGCTGGCTTCCGGCGCGGTGGACTTCGCTGTCTCATGGGTCCCGAAGGCCCTCGTCTCCCGTGAACAGGGAGCCGACATCGTCAACGTGGCCCAGGTCTTCCAACGCTCCGGCACCCTCCAGGTGTCCTGGGCCGACTCGGGCATCGACGATCCAGCCGACTTCGCCGGAAAGATCGTCGGCAACTGGGGCTGGGGCAACGAGTTCGAGTTGCTGGCCGGAGCCCGCCAGGCGGGCCTTGATCCCGGTTCCGACTTCGATCTGGTGGGCCAGAGCTTCGACATGCTGGCCCTGCTGAGCCGCGAGATCGACGCCGCCCAGGCGATGATCTACAACGAGTACGCGCAGATTCTCGAGGCGGTGAACCCGGCGACCGGCGCCCTCTACGAGGCGTCCGACCTGTCGGTCATCGACTGGAATGACGTCGGCACGGCCATGCTCCAAGACGCTATTTGGGCCAGTGGCAGTCGACTTTCCGATCCGGGCTACCAGGACATCACCACTCGTTTCGTGGCCGCCTCTCTTGAGGGGTGGGTCCACTGCCGTGACAACTTCGACGATTGCGTAGACGTTGTGCTCAACAACGGCTCTGCGCTGGGCGCGTCGCACCAAGCGTGGCAGATGAACGAGATCAACAACCTGATCTGGCCGTCCGATGGCGGGGTAGGGATGATGGACGAGGACCTTTGGGATCAGACGATTTCCGTGGCTACTAGCGAAAGGGTGTTGAAGAGCGATCCTGGTTCGGGTGCGTACACCACGACCTACGCCTCGGCGGCTCAGGACACCCTGAGGGCCAAGGGCATTGATCCGACGGGCACCATGCAGGGCTCTTGGAGTCCCCGCGACATTGTGTTGAATCCGGGCGGAGAGTAAGTCCGGCCGCAATTCGAGTGTGATCGGGGCCCGGCCGCTTGCGGCCGGGCCCCGTCTCGCGCTAGCCGCTCATCTGTGACTCCCGTAGCACCTGTCCCCCGGTCAGCGTGGCTAGCCCTTGGGGTAGCCACGC
>Ga0207965_1000662_pt1 | contig 10121 bp, 9 predicted proteins | sample Knorr_S23_td_O2m_FD_185609 | JGI IMG/M metagenome (GOLD analysis project Ga0207965, IMG submission 185609) | Marine microbial communities from Southern Atlantic Ocean transect - Knorr_S23_td_O2min_ad_571m_LV (SPAdes) (version 2) | ecosystem: Environmental > Aquatic > Marine > Oceanic | place...
CTATATCCAGCTACTATATATGCTTCCATAATTAATTTCTTAAAGGTTTTTTATTCATTAACATGTATTGAATTCTATCTAAAGTTTTTTGATTACCAAGAAGACTCATAAAGTTTTCTCTCTCAAGGTCAAACAAATATTCCTCGCTTACTAATTGGGAACTTGTCAAATCTCCACCACACATAACATATGCTATTTTTCTTGAAACTTCAACGTCATAATCAGACATATACCCTCCTAAGCTGAATTCATTAATTGCAGAATATAATGTTGAAAGTCCTGATCTACCAAGAACTTCAATATCTTGTCTTAAAGATGGAGGGACATAGCCTACTGATAAATCTAAAACTTTTTGTTTAGCCATTGCTAGATTTCTCATTCTATTCATACAAATAAAGTCCCTAGTATTTTGCAAATAATTCAAATCAAATGCTTCATAAGCAGATGTTGATACTGAACCCATGGCTATAGATTTAAAATGATCTATTAATGTAGGCATTTTTACATCCCCTGTATTAAATGAATTAGATACTCTCATTGCCATCTCTTTAGTTCCTCCTCCTGCAGGGAGTAAACCTACTCCTGCCTCAGGAAGGCCTATATAGGACTCAGATGCAAATATACCTGAATCACAATGAATTACTACTTCTAAACCTCCACCCATAACAAATCCTTGAGTTGCAGCTACAATTGGGATCTTTGATGTTCGCATCCTCATTAAAATATTTTGAAATCCTACTAGAAATTTTTCAATTTCATCATATTTTTTTTGCATTGCTGACATACCCATGTTCATTAGGTTAGCACCAACAGAAAATTGTTTATCATTATTAGCAAGAACAATTCCTTTCCAGTCTTCACTTTCGGCTAAGTCAATAGCTTTTGATATTCCTTCTGCTATACCTGTTCCAATAGCTCCAGCTTTACTCTGAAACTCAATACACATAACTCCATCTCCTATATCATGAACTGTACATTCAGAGTTCTTTAATATGTATTTATTTGATCTAAATGCATCGAGCATAATAAAGGATTCTGAACTAGGAACGGGAATATATTTTTTAGATTTTAAGTCAAAAAACTTTTTCTTTCCATCTTCAAATTTATAAAACACATCTGCTCCATTTTTTTTCATTTGATGAATCCAATCAGGAACTTTTTCATCACAAGATTCTATCATTTTAATACCAGCATCAATTCCTAAAAGATCCCAGATCTCAAAAGGGCCATATGTCCATGCATATCCAGTACGTGTAGCATCATCAATTTGATAATAGTCATCTGCTATTTCGGGAATACTCATTGCAGAATAAGACAAAAGACATGCAAAGTACTCCTTATAAAATAAATTTTCATTTGAATCGCCTTCAATCAAAAATTTAATTCTTCTATCAAAAAGTTCTATAGATTTTGCTTCCTTCACAACTTTTAAATTAGGCTTTATGGATCTTCTATAGGTGTTAGTTTCAAGATCTAATGCATTAATTATAGTCTTACCATTTTCATCTTTTTTGTTTGTTTTCTCATAATAACCTTTGCCTGATTTATTTCCAAGAAAATTATTATCAATCAAAAATTTAAAGGATTTATTTTGAGGCTGATCCTTTAGTTTACTATAAAATGTATCATTCTTTACGTTTTCAACTAAAAATTTTGTAACCTTATCACTAGTATCTAGGCCGACTAAATCTTGTAATCTAAATGTTCCTGAGTTTGGATAACCAATAACTGTACCTGTCATTAGATCAACCTCTTCGATTGTAAAATTATATTTATCAGTTAATTGACTTAATTTGATTCCTGCCATAACACCAATTCTATTTCCTATAAAGGCAGGTGTATCCTTACAAAGGACTGTTTGCTTTCCAAGCACAATATCTCCAAATTCCATTAAGTAATCAGCCAACTTAGAGTCTGTTTTATCATGAGGGATAACCTCAAATAATCTCAAATATCTTGGAGGATTAAAAAAGTGAGTCCCACAAAAATTTTTCTTAAAATCATCAGATCTACCTTCACATAATAAACCAATAGGAATACTAGAGGTGTTAGAAGTCACAATTGCTCCCTTTGTTTTGTATTTTTCTACCTTTTCAAAAATTTGTTTTTTTATTTCCAAATTTTCAACTACAACTTCAATAATCCAATCAGCCTGAGATATTTTATCAAAATCATCTTCAAAATTCCCAGTCTTAATTCTTTTCAAATAATCTTTTTTGTATAAGGGGTTTGGCCTAGACTTAACAGCTCTCATTAAAGAACCATCAGAAACAGCATTTCTATTTTTATTTTTTTCCAAATCTTTTGGAAGTATATCTAACATTAATACATCAATTCCTACATTGGCAAGGTGACATGCAATACCTGAACCCATAACTCCTGATCCTAATACAGCAGCTTTTTTAATTTTATAACTCATGTTCTCTATATTGGTACTAAACTAATTAAAAATAAATTGAATTGGTTATAATTTTTAACTTTGCTAAAATAAAAAGTAATTTGTTATGGACAAAGAAAATGTTCTTGCTCAGTTTCAAGAAAAAGCAAAAAATGCAGCTCCTATTGGAGGAGTTATAAAATTTATAATAGATGATAACTCCATCTGCATTGATGGTACGGGATCAGAAAACAAAATATTATTAGAAGATATGGAGTCTGACTGTACTATTATTATGACAGGATCGTTAATGGAAGATCTAAAAAATGGAAAGGTTAATCCAATGATGGCAGTTATGACTGGGAAATTGAAAATCAAAGGTGATACTGGACTAGCTATGAAGCTTCAATCTTTTATGTAAAAAAAGAAAATTTAATTTTTTTTTTGTTAAAATGATTTATTGTTTACATTTATAAACCTTAAAACCAATTAATATCGAAAAGATTAATCTAAAAATAAATAGATCCAAGATAAATTACGCTTTATCCTTGGCTAAATCAATATCTAAGAAAGATCCTTCTTCAATAGGTAAGATATGGGCTTTATGTGGTTTTAAGTCTAAAAAAGAGTTTGATCGTTCTTTTCGTCAGATACATGGAAAGTCTTTTCTAGAATATATTGCAGATTTATAATTTAATATTTAATTAATCTTTGAAAATTTTATATGCTATCCAAACTACAGGAAATGGTCACCTTTCTCGTGCTCAAAAACTGGTTCCAAAATTTTCTGAAAAGACAAATGTAGATATTCTAACTAGTGGTCCCTTAAATAATTTTCCAACCTACAAACCTCCAATAAAACATTACAAAGGATTTAAATTTTTCACATCTAAATCTGGATCAATTAATTGGATTCAAACTGTTTTTTTGAATAATTATTTTCAATTTTTTATTGATGTATTTAACTGTCCTGTTAGAGATTATGACATAGTAATAAGTGATTACGAACCAATTTCAGCATGGGCTTCAATGCTAAAGGGAATAAAATGTGTAGCACTAAGCAATCAATATGTCCTTAATTCAAAGAATGTGCCCAAACCAAAAAGATATAGCAGGTTATTACTAAGGGTAATAAATTTTTTATGTCCAACAAAACTTGGATATGGATATCATTATAGGCCCTATAACGAAAATATACTATCTCCTATTATTAGAGATAGAATTAGAGAAATAAATACTTCGACTAGTAATGAAATATTAATTTATTTGCCCACATATTCTATAAATAATATTATTGATATAATTAAAAAGATACCAGATCAAATGGAATGGACAATTTTTACAAATGAAAGTGATTCTAATTACAAGATAGAAGGAGTGAATATCAATTCTATATCAGATGATCTTTTTACAAAAAAGATAGGTTCCTGCTATGGTATAATATGTGCTGCAGGATTCTCTATAACCTCTGAAGCAATTTTTCTAGGAAAACCAATGCTAGTAATACCAGTTAAGGCTCACATAGAACAGCAATTTAATGCTGCTGCTTTAGAAAAAGAGGGAGTTCAAGTATTAAAAGAATTCTCATTAAAATATATTGATAAAATAAATGAATGGATTAATTCTCCAACAGCTTTACATATCAATTATGAAGATAACTCTGGAGAAATTGTAAAAAAAATTTTAACAACTAACACATAATATAATGGAAGAAAATATTGAAAAACTGCAGTTTCCAATTGGAAAATATAAAGCCAATCTAGAGTTTGACTTTTCAAAAACATTAGAAGATATTAAGACACTAGAATCATTTGCACAAATGATAAAAGAATCTATCAAAGGTCTTGATGAATCAGATTTCAAAAAAACATATAGAAAAGGAGGAATGAATATTGCCCAAATAATTCATCACTGGTGTGATACTCATACTTATGCATTCTTAAGAACAAAACATACATTGCTTGAAGACAACCCAAATGTAAAAATGTATGAGGTAGATGAATTTCTTTCTACAGCTGATTCAAATACACTAGATGTAAAAGATAGTTTAAACATTATTGAAGGTATCCACTCAAAATGGGTAGGTCTTATGAAAACCCTTTCAGAAGAAGACTTTAACAAAACATATTATCATTCTAATAGGGGTAAGAATATTTTTCTTCATGAACATATTGGAATGTATGCATGGCATACTAAACATCATTTAGCTCATATAGAAATAGCAAAAAAAGCCCCCTAAAAGGAGGCTTTTCTGTACTCGAGGCGGGACTTGAACCCGCACGAACATTGCTGTTCATTGGATTTTAAGTCCAACGTGTCTACCAATTCCACCACTCGAGCAATTGAGCGAAAGACGGGAATTGAACCCGCGACCCTCACCTTGGCAAGGTGATGCTCTACCCCTGAGCTACTTTCGCGCGAATGCAAATTTAAAATATTTTATGATACTATTATCTATTTTGATCCTTACTTATTTATAATTGGGATTCTAAATTTTCTCATATTGAATAACTAACTCTCCTGCATTATGAGGAGGTTTATAATAAACAAAACCATGTTTATCACATACTTGATTAATAATTTTAGCCTGAAGGGCAGGTGAGTTTCCAGTAATTACTGTTAATTCTACACTTCCTTTAGCTGAATTTAAAAGCATGATTTCTTCAACTTTGTCTACAGCCTCATTATGAGTTATTCCATGTAAATCAACTTTCATCTTCAATTTCTTTTTTAATTTGATTAAGTTTTAACAAAGCTTCAATAGGACTTAAACTTTCTATATCTAAATCTCTTATAATTTTTTTTATCTCTTGCATTTTCGGGTCCTCTATATCAAAAAAGCTAAGCTGAAAATCATCTGAATTATTATCACTTTTTTTAGGAGATCCATTTGCTCTTTCCATAGTTCCTAATTTTTTTACAGCTGATGACAATACTGTCTTTGGTATACCAGCCATTTTTGCAACATGAATTCCAAAACTGTGAGCACTTCCTCCCCTTTCTAATTTTCTTAAAAAGATTACATCATCTTTTAATTCCTTGACCGATACATTAAAGTTTTTTATTCTTTTAAAAGAACTCTCCATCTGATTAAGTTCATGATAGTGAGTAGCAAAGAGAACCTTTGGCCTGTCTTTATGTTCATGCAAATACTCAGCTATAGCCCAAGCTATAGAGATCCCATCATATGTGCTTGTTCCTCTTCCTATTTCATCTAATAAAATTAAACTAGATTTTGTAAGATTGTTTAAGATTGAAGCTGTTTCATTCATCTCAACCATAAATGTGGACTCTCCCATAGATATATTATCACTCGCCCCTACTCTTGTAAATATTCGATCAACTATACCAAATGTCATTTCCTCTGCTGGTACAAAACTACCAATTTGAGAAAGCAAAGTAAGCAAAGCTGTTTGTCTCAGGATTGCTGATTTACCAGACATATTTGGTCCTGTAATCATAATTATCTGCTGTTTTTTATCTAATAAAACACTATTTGGCACATAGGACTCTCCAAAAGGGGTATTTTTCTGTAATACAGGATGTCTTCCATTTTTTATACGGATTATTTGATCCTTAGAAATTTTTGGACAGGTATAATCAAATCTACTAGCCTCTGTAGAAAAAGAATTCAGCACATCTAATTCTGAAATAAGGTTAGCTATTTCTTTAAGATCAACTAAACTTTTCTGGAGTTTATCTAATAATTCTATATATATTTTATTCTCTAGAGTCTTAATTTTCTCTTCTGCAGTCAATATTTTTTCCTCATATGATTTTAGTTCTTCTGTTATATATCTTTCAGCATTAACTAAAGTTTGTTTTCTAATCCACTCTTCTGGAACTTTATCCTTATGAGTGTTTCTAACTTCTATATAATACCCAAATACATTATTAAAAGATATTTTTAAAGAAGGTATTTTAGTTTTTTCAGTTTCTCTTTCAAGTATTTGATCCAAATATTCTTTCCCTGACTCATGAATTGATCTAAGCTCATCAAGTTCTTTAGAAAAATTATCAATTATTACGCTTCCTTTATTTATTTGAACTGGTGCTTCTTGATTCAGCGTTTTAAATATTAAATCAAAATGCTTTTTAGTTTTAGGAATTCTTTTACCAAAATTTTTTAAATCTTTAGACTTTGAACTCCCTAAAACTTTTTTTATTTCAGAGACCCTCATTAACGAATATCCTAATTGAACTAAATCTCTAGGGTTAACTCTATATGTGGCAATTTTTGTCATTACCCTTTCAATATCTATAAGATGATCAAAATTATACATTAAGTCTTCTGACATATCTTCTTCTTTTACTAGTGATTTAACTATATCTTGTCTTCTTTTAATCTCTTTCTCTTTAACTAGAGGAAATGCTATCCAATTTTTAATTTTCCTTGAACCCATAGAGGTTATTGTATTATCAATAGTATCAGCCAGATTATATCCTCCTGGTAAATTTGAATTAAATAATTCAAGATTTCTAATTGTAAACCTATCCATCCAAACATAGTCATCAGGGTAAATTTTTTGAATACGATTAATGTGAGATAGTTTGTTATGCTCTGTATCATTTAGATAATGAATTATTACTCCTGCAGCAATTTGACCTAAATCCTGACTAACAATTCCAAAACCCTTTAAGCTTGAAGTATTGAAATGGGTAAGCAGTTTATTTTTTGCATAAGATTCTTCAAAAACCCAATCATCTAAAAAGAAAGGGTTATATAAATTATCAAATGACTCTTGAAATATTTTTTTTGATGGTTTTGAAACTAATATTTCTTTTGGAGCATAATTAGTTAATAATTGATCTGCTAGTTTAACCGACCCTTCTGCCATATAAAAGTCTCCAGTTGAAACATCTATAAAAGATATTCCACACTTATCTTTTAAGAAACAGATTGATGCTAAATAGTTATTTTCTTTTTGCTCTAAAACTCCATCGGTTAATACTACTCCGGGAGTTACGATTTCAGTGACTCCTCTTTTAACAATTTTTTTTGCAAGTTTTGGATCTTCTAGTTGATCACAAATTGCAACTCTGTATCCAGCTTTTACAAGCTTAGGCAAATAATTTCCTATTGAATGGTGAGGAAACCCAGCTAGTTCAGTTTCACTTGTAGAGCCTGCTCCTCTTTTTGTTAAAACGATTCCCAGAATTTTTGATGCTACAACTGCATCATTTCCAAAAGTTTCATAAAAGTCTCCTACTCTAAATAATAATATTGCATCTGGATACTTTGATTTAATATCATTGTATTGTTTCATTAAAGGTGTTACTTTTGAAGCTTTCGTCACAATATTTGCATTTCTACTAAAGTAAATATTTTTATTTTTACTTATATGCGTAAATTAAAAAATACAGAGTTAAATAGAAAATCAATTGAAGAATTTAAAAAAGCAGAAAAAACTCCTGCTATAGTTATACTAGATAATATTAGGAGTCTCCACAATGTAGGGTCAATATTTAGAACCTCAGATTCTTTTTTGATTAAAAAGGTGTTTATCTGTGGTATAACTGCAACCCCAGAAAATCAAAGGATGGGAAAAACTGCTTTAGGATCAACAGATTCTGTAGATTGGGAGTATATGAAAGAGCCAAAAGAATTAATAAATAAACTTGAAAAAGATAATGTAATAATTGTTTCTGTAGAACAAGCTGATCAATCAATTAAAATTCAAGATTTTAAACCAGTCGATGGATTTGATTATGCTTTTGTATTTGGTAATGAAGTTGATGGTGTTAGAGATGAATTTATTAAAGCTTCAAAACACGTTCTTGAAATCCCTCAACAAGGAACCAAACATTCTCTTAATGTTTCTGTAGCAGCAGGGGTTATTTTATGGGATTTTTATAAAAAATGTGGTCTAGATAATACTTAGTGAAGTTTTTATAGGAATATCATCATCATTAGAACATTCCAATAATTCTTTAACAGATTTTAATAATATTGGATGCACAAAATCATTGGCGATCTCACTTAATGGAACTAACACAAAATTTCTTAACTGTAACTTAGGATGAGGAATTATCAATTCTTTTTGATTTACTATTTTATTGGAATAAAAGATAATATCAATATCCATTTCTCTAGACTTCATTATTTTTGAATCCCTTTTTCTTCCAATTTTCTCTTCAATATTATTTATTGAGAATAAAAGTTTATCAGGAGAAAGTTCAGATTTAATAGCTATACATAGGTTTAAAAATTTTTCTGATTCAAACCCCCAAGATTTAGTCTCATATATTTTAGATATTGAAGTAATCTCCCCTATCTCTTCTCTAATCAACTTAAGAGCTTCTTTTATTTGAGAATAACGATTACCTTTGTTACTGCCTATTGATAAATAAATCTTACTCATAAATTTGAAAATACTATGAAAACTAATCAAATTTCTCTTGCTAATAAAATTTATCTAATTCTAGCAGGATTATTTATAACCTCTCTTGTAGCCTCTAATCTAATTTTTACAAAAATATTTTACTGGTATCCTTTTGATATTAATATATATGGTGTTAAACTTTTTGAGCTATCTGTAGGTATTCTACCCTATCCTCTTACTTTTTTGATCACAGATTTAATCTCTGAAATTTATGGTAAAAGGAAAGCTAATCAGGTAGTAACAACCGGTATTTTTGCCTCAATTTTTTCAATATTACTAATTCTAATATCTAGCCAAGTTCCAGCTATAGATGCATCTCCTATTAATGATGAGATATTTAATCAAGTTTTTTTGAATGCTCCCCTAGCAGTACTTGCATCAATGCTTACATACTTAATTGCACAATATATTGACATTAGAATCTATCATTTTTGGAAAAATTTAACTAAGGGGAAACACCTTTGGTTAAGAAATAACTTTTCAACTTTCACCTCTCAATTCATAGATACATTTACAATTGTATCATTGTTAATTATTTTTGAAATTTTACCAGGTGATAAGTTTTTAGTTTTAATTATTTCTGGATTTTTATTTAAAGTTATTGTTGCAATTTTAGATACCCCCCTTCTATATTTTTTTGTATGGCTATTTAGAAAAAAGTTTGATTTAAAAGTTGGTGAAGAAATTAAAATGGATTAGAGTTTGGAAGGAAAAATAAGAATAAATAAATTTTTAAGCGAGGTTGGATTCTGCTCTAGAAGAGGAGCTGATAAAATCATTTCACAAGGTAGAGTTTATATTAATGGAGAGATTGCTGTTTTAGGTTCAAAAGTTAATAGAGACGATTTAATAAAAGTTGATGGAGAATTAATAAGTAATCAAGAAGAAAAAGTATATCTAGCATTTAATAAACCTGTTGGAATTGAATGTACTGGAAATCAAAAAGTAAAAAACAATATTATAGATTATATAAATTTTAATAAAAGGTTGTTTACAATAGGAAGAATAGATAAGGATAGTGAAGGTTTAATATTATTAACAAACAATGGTGATATCGTAAATAATGTATTAAGAGCTGAAAACAAAAATGAAAAGGAGTATTTGGTTACTCTAAACAAAAAAATTGATAAAGATTTTATTCAAAAAATGAGAAGTGGAGTAAGAATTATGGGTAAGCTTACAAAAAAATGTTATGTTGAAAAAACTTATGAAAATAAGTTTAAAATAGTTCTAACTCAAGGGTTAAATAGACAAATTAGAAGAATGTGTAATGCTCTTGGATATAGGGTAACCAAACTAAAGAGGATTAGAGTTATGGATATTAAACTTGACACTAAAGTTGGTGAGTATAGATTTCTTAA
>Ga0207965_1000666_pt1 | contig 10107 bp, 7 predicted proteins | sample Knorr_S23_td_O2m_FD_185609 | JGI IMG/M metagenome (GOLD analysis project Ga0207965, IMG submission 185609) | Marine microbial communities from Southern Atlantic Ocean transect - Knorr_S23_td_O2min_ad_571m_LV (SPAdes) (version 2) | ecosystem: Environmental > Aquatic > Marine > Oceanic | place...
CGGGCCCGAATCCCACATCGCTAAGAAGGGCACGCCAACTATGGGGGGGATCATAATCCTTGGATCTGTGGTCCTCCCAACCCTTCTGTTTGCCGATCTATCGAATACCTTCATTCAGATCATGTTGTTGGCAGTGATCTGGATGGGTGGTATCGGTTTTTTGGATGATTACCTAAAAGTTGTAAAAAAAGTCGAAAAGGGACTAATCGGTAGGTACAAATTGATCGGTCAAATAACCTTGGGTATTCTTATCAGCTTATGGCTATACAATGCGCCGGAATATGAGAATATCCGCTCGGTGACCAGTATACCCTTCCTCAAGAATTATGAACTGGATCTAGGCATTTTTTATCCTGCAATGATCATTCTTGTCATTACGGGTACATCAAATGCCGTAAATCTTACGGATGGCCTAGATGGTCTTGCGGCCGGATTGCTAGCCATTTGTTTCTCGGTATTTTCAGCGATCGCCTACATTAGCGGTAGGGTGGACTTTTCTGGTTACTTGAACATTATTTATCTTCCTGGTGCAGGGGAATTAACTGTTTTTACGGCAGCTATAACTGGGGCCTGTATAGGCTATTTATGGTTTAACGCCAGCCCGGCAGAAGTATTCATGGGAGATATCGGTTCCCTCTCTACCGGTGCTGCCCTAGGTACGCTGGCCGTGCTGTTGAAAAAAGAATTATTGTTGGCGATAATCGGTGGTGTCTTTGTCTGGGAAGCAGTGAGTGTCATGCTGCAAGTAAGTTTTTACCGCTGGACAAAAATTCGCACCGGCACGGGTCAGCGCATATTTAAAATGGCGCCCATCCACCATCACTATGAACTCAAGGGCTGGCCGGAATCCCGGGTCGTGATCCGGTTCTGGATCATTGGTATCCTTCTGGCCTTATTCTCACTTACCACATTCAAGATACGCTGATGAATATCCACGACCGAGCTAACATAGAAATTCGTGGTAAAAAAATTGTCGTATTGGGGTTGGCTCTAAGTGGCGTGGCGGCAGCAAAACTGGCTGCTCGCCAGGGCGCAGATGTATTTGTGAGTGATAATCACGATACCTCGGAACTGCAGGGTACGCTAACAGATCTAAAAGAGTTGGGTATTAAAGGTGAGCTGGGGCAGCACAGCAACCAAATCTACGATGCAGATCTATGGATCATATCCCCGGGTATCGCTCAGGATTCAGAACTAATACAAAAAGGACAGTATAAAGACATATCCATTATCAGCGAGATCGAATTTGCCAGCTGGTTTACTGAAGCGCCGATCCTAGCCATTACTGGTAGCAACGGCAAAACTACCACTGCCCACCTACTTGCAGAAATGATTCAAACTGATGATCTCCATGGCCTACTAGCTGGCAATGTAGGTATTCCTTTCTCGGAAATGATCCTGGAAGACCTAGAAAATCCAGATTCGAAACGGGTCTGGATTCTGGAAATATCCAGTTTTCAAATGGAATTTATCACGCACTTCAAACCCTATATTTCCATATTGCTCAATATAACACCGGACCACTTGAACCGCTATCCATCCATGAAGGAATATATTGCTGCAAAAATGAAAATGTGGTCCCGGCAAACAGCAAAAGATTTCATCGTATATAATGCCGATGACACTATTTTGGTAGAGGAAATTGCGGAGTCCACCTCTCGAAAAATCGCCTTCGGACTAGGCCATCTCCCGGAGGCGATTTTTCAACCAAACCGCACCAAAATTTATACAGAAGAACACGCTACACTCATTGAAATGAACCAACTGGCTCTGCCAGGTAAACATAACCTCGCCAATGCACTAGCGGCGGCTACAGCCGCTCATTTGATGGGTATACCCAATAAATTGATTTCAGTAACAATGTCCCAGTTTAGCGGTGTACCTCATCGCCTGGAGTCGATTGCTGAGATTAATGGCGTGACCTATATCAATGATTCTAAAGCAACCAATCTGGATGCCGTGCAGGTCGCACTTGAAAGCTTTTCGCAACCTATTATCCTACTCCTCGGAGGTTTGGATAAAGGCGGCGATTTCAAATCACTCCTTCCCCATACCCATAACAACCTCAAAGAAGTGATCGCATTCGGGCAAGCGCAGGATTTAATCCTCACAGCATTACGGGATGCGGTGAGATCTACCTCGGTAATAGATCTCAAAGAAGCCCTGGAACTTGCCCAGAACTGCAGCCAACCTGGAGACGTTGTATTACTGTCTCCAGGTTGTGCGAGTTTTGACCAATTTAAGAATTTTGAAGAACGGGGTAACTATTTTCGTTCCCTGGTAACTGTTATGGAAAAGGTATAATGAGGTATCTGGATGTCGTTTCAAAAAAATATGATCATTATCTTTTGGCCGCTGTTGTCCTACTCTGTATTGTGGGTACAGTAATGCTTTTCAGCGCCAGTAATTCCATATCCCTGGACCAGACCCAACGGGTAACGGCCACCGTTTACCTGCAAGCCCATCTAAAACGACTACTGGTTGGCATCACCATGATGTTTGCTATTATGATGATCGATTACCGGAACCTGAAAATTGCAGCAAAATATCTTCTGATCGGATCTATTGCGTTGCTGCTGATTACCAAATTAAGCTATTTACTGCAGGGAAACTCTTCCCCCGCGAGATGGCTCTATCTAGGTAGTTATTCGATCCAAACTTCAGACATTGCCCGGCTGGCAATGATCATTTTTCTAGCTGCATACGTGGATCATTACCGGGATCAAATCAAGGATTTCTATTACGGTTTTGCCCCACCTATTGGTATCATAGCCGTGGTGATGGTACTAATCGTTATTCAGCCAGATTTCAGTACTGCAGCCATGATCGGTCTGATCGGGTTCATGATACTCTTTGTAGGCGGAGCGCGAATATCACACCTCTTGGCTACCGGTGCTGCATCTTTATTAGTACTGACACCGATAATGCTTATGAAACCCTATCGGCTCCAGCGTATCTTGACCTATTTCTACGGAGAATCTGCCGGTGTGGAAGAATCCTACCAGATCAAACAATCATTGATCAGTCTTGGGAATGGCGGTTTTATAGGCCTCGGACTAGGCAACAGCCTAGGGAAAAATCTTTTTCTGCCCACGCCGCACACTGATTTTATTTTTGCCATTATTGGTGAAGAGTTAGGTTTAATAGGTACTGTATTTATCCTATCTATCTTTCTATTCATTTTTCAACGTGGGATCAAGATCGCCAAGGAGAGCATGGATACCTTCGGGATCCTGTTAGCGATTGGGATCAGTTTCAATTTCATCCTTTATGGCTTTATTAATGCCGCGGTTGTCACCGGCGTTGTACCAACCACTGGCCTATCTATGCCATTGATAAGTTATGGTGGATCCGGTCTTGTGATCAATTTAATTGGAATAGGCATTTTGCTGAATATCAGCCAGGCCAAACGTTCATTAATACATAAAAGCGGCTGGAATCCGCGGGTATATGGATGAGGACTTGCGCATTATGATTGCCGGCGGCGGAACAGGAGGGCACCTCTACCCAGCATTAGCAATCGGTGCGGAGATCACAAATCGTAAACCAAACACGACTGTTCATTATGTTGGGTCAAAATTTGGCCTTGAGGCCCGCGTTTTGCCCGAGCGAGGACTATCTCACACGCTCCTGCCTATCAGCGGTCTACAGCGATCTTTTTCACCACGCAGCATAGGACGGAATCTAATGCTGGTGAGCCGAGTTCCTTTGGCCCTGCTAAAAGTAAGATCGCTGTGCAGATCCATGGAACCTAATGTGATTGTAGGAACGGGAGGGTATGCCAGCGCCCTGCCAATCAAAGTTGGTATTGGATGGAAAATACCTACGGTGATCCAGGAACAGAATTCATATCCGGGATTGACCACTCGTTTGTTTGCGGAACCAGCAACGGCGGTCTACGCGGGCACCAGCGATACCGGGACCTATCTTGATACAGATATTGATGTCACGGGCAATCCAGTGCGGAGTGAAATACATAATGGATCAAAAACAGTAGGTTCCGAATTATTTCAGCTTGACTCCGAACGAAAAACTGTTTTTCTGTTTGGAGGCAGCCAGGGCTCTGTACCCTTGAATCGAGCTATTCAACCAGTCCTGCCGGCTCTGCAAGACAGAGGGATCCAGCTGCTTTGGCAGACCGGCATCAATAATTATGAAGCACTGAAAAAATTGGAAAGTGATACGGTAAGAATCAAACCATACATCAAAGAGATGGCCCACGCGTACGCACTCAGTGATATTGCTGTGGTGCGAGCCGGTGCATTAACATTGTCTGAATTATCGGTCTGCGGTATGCCAAGCATCCTCCTCCCCTTCCCCCGCGCTACCGCGGACCATCAGACGAAGAATGCGGAAACGATGGTACGGGCTGGTGCAGCAATCATGATCCAGCAGGCCGACTTGACCACATCCAATCTACAAGAAACGATCATTGGACTTTTGGATGATGCGGACAAACTGACCGCAATGGGCGCCCAGGCCCTTAGTCTGGGGAAACCGAATGCCACGAAAAAGATTGTCGATAAAATATTTAAGGTTGCCCGCGGCTAATGTTCCGGTACGTTAAGAAATTACACTTTGTAGGTATTGGCGGCATCGGCATGAGCGGTATTGCTGAACTGCTATTGAACCTGGGCTTCAAGATCACTGGATCTGATATCAATGATTCTGCCGTGATAAATAATTTGAGAAATAAAGGTGCAGAAGTGAGCCAAGGGCATACCGCAAAAAATGTAACAGATGCGGATGTACTGGTCTATTCCAGCGCGGTGCAGGAAGACAATCCGGAAGTTATAGCTGCACAGAAAAAAAGTATCCCTGTTATTCGAAGGGCAGAAATGCTCGGGGAACTGATCGCCCTTAAAGAAACCAGTATTGGCGTTGCCGGCACTCATGGAAAAACCAGTACATCTTCCATGGTGGGCACAATGCTCAGTCAGGCCAAACTGGATCCCACGCTGGTAGTAGGCGGTCTGGTACGCAATATCGATACCAACTCCTTATTAGGTGCCGGTAATATCATTGTGGTGGAGGCCGATGAATTTGACCGCAGTTTCCTTTCCCTGCAACCCACGATCGCTATTATAACGAATATAGAACTTGAGCACACGGATTGTTATGAAGACCTGGATGATCTAAAGAATGCATTTACCCAGTTTGCCAATGCATCCCCGTTTTATGGCGCCGTGATCATCGGGGACCAAAGCCCGGCGGCGGCAGCGATCATACCCAATATCAAACGACCGGTCATTACATTTGGCTTAACCAATAACAGCGATTTTTACGCTGAGGATATAATTCAACGTGAAATAGAAACCACCTTCACCGTTTTCCACAAGGGCGAAAAACAGGGTGTAATTCACCTACAGGTACCGGGCGAACATAATGTGCAGAATGCCTTGGCAGCGATTGCTCTAGGCGTGGAAATGCGGATCCCTTTCCATGATATTGCAGCCGGGTTGGAATCCTACAGGGGTGTACGGCGGCGGTTCGATATCAAGGGAGAGTCGGGCAATGTGATAGTTGTCGATGATTATGCCCATCATCCCACGGAAGTACGGGCCACACTTACCGCTGCGAGAAATGGCTGGAAACGGCGCATCATTGCCGTATTTCAACCTCATCTATATACCCGCACCCAGGCTTTCTACCAGGATTTTGCCATCGCACTTATGGAAAGTGACGTCCTTCTGGTGACCGACGTTTTCCCAGCACGGGAAAAGCCAATTGAAGGTGTAAACGGTAAAATGGTCGCTGATTTTGCGGAAGAGTCAGGCCATCGCAATATTTACTACATCAAGAGTCTAGATAAACTGGAAAAAACATTAGATAATTTGCGCCAGCCCGGTGATATGATCATTACTATTGGTGCGGGGAACATCTGGCGCTATGCGGAGTCCTACATGAATCATCTTGAGAAGATAGAGGCAGCCGCCTGAATTGGACGCTTTTGCTATGCTGAAGAAAAAAGTTACGGGTACATTCCTTGACAATGAGCCTATGACGAAACATACCTCATACGGCATCGGCGGACCAGCACGGGCGTACATCACACCGGCAAACCAAGAAGACCTGGTGACTATCCTGCGTTTTGCTCAGGAAAAAGACATTCCCACATTTTTTGCTGGCAGCGGTTCAAACCTCTTGGTCGCCGATGAAGGTTTTGATGGCATCGTAATCACCCTAGGAAAAACATTCACCCGTCTTAGGATTGAAGGCAGCTGCGTCGAGGCAGAAGTTGGCGTTATGCTTGGTAAAATGGTAAAAGAAACAACCAAGCGGAATCTTACTGGACTGGAAAGTATGATCGGTGTCCCTGGTACCCTAGGCGGTGCCCTAGTGATGAATGCCGGTGCCTTTGGGGGCGAAATATCTAATTGTTTGGATACGATCAATGTCATGACCATGAACGGTACATCCAAGACTTACAAACAAAGCGAGATAGACTTCAGTTATCGTCATTCTACTTTTCCAGCGAACGAGATACTTGTCTCAGCCGCATTTACTCTAAAAGAAAAACCGGCCGAAGAAATTCAGTCCCAACGAATCCAGGCAAGCCAAGGCCGCAAAGATACTCAACCGTTAAAATTTCGTTCTGCGGGCAGCGTCTTTAAAAATCCTAAACCGAACCTGGCCGCAGGTTATTTGATCGACCAGGCCGGATTGAAAGGCACCCGGCAGGGTAATGCAGAAATATCGCCCAAGCATGCCAACTTTTTTGTGAACCACGGCCAGGCCAAGGCGGCAGACATTGTGGCCCTGATCCGCCTAGCAAAAAAAACGGTTCAGGAAAAGTATGATATAAGCCTTGAACTAGAAATTAAAACACTGGGGTTTGCGCCCGGAACATTCACTGTATGAAGCGTAAGAAAAAGAAGAAAAAACTGAACTTGGAACCACTAATCAATGCGACGATTACACTTACAATAATGTTCCTCATCTATGCTTCATTCTGGTGGTCCAGCTATACAAGAATGTCCCATTTACAACAGATAAATATATCGGGTTATTCCATTATTCCTGAAGAAGACCACCAGATCCAGCTGAAACCACTAATGGGCATTGAACTGGAAGAAGTCAATCTCAGAGAAGTAAGCCTGTTGATCGAGAGTCATCCTTACGTAAAGGCGGCCCGTGTATCACGGCATTACCCTGCCACCTTATCCATTGAAATCGTGGAACGGCAGCCCGTGGCCATACTGAATGTTGATCCGGTGCTTATGATAGATCGGGAAGGTATTATCCTGCCTGACAAGGGTCAGGCCAATGATTTTCTAGTACCATGCTTATCAGGCTTTAACCCGGCCAAAGAATTATATCCTGCGGGACAACAGACCGTTTCAGTTAAAGTACAGGAAACTATGAACCTGATCACACGCATACTCGATTATTACCCGGTATTGTACAGCAACATTTCTGAGGTGACTATGAATGCGAATGATGAATATGTGATCATCCTAGCAGAGTATCCTACTAAGGTTATACTAGGCAACACTGACGTCTGGGCCAAGATACAGATCCTGGGTAAATTTGAACATTCCCTGAACAATAAACGTCAATTGAGTGACTATAAATACCTTGACCTGCGCTACGACAACCAGGTCATCGCCAAGGAACGTGTATGAAGCAGCGTATGAAAGTCAGCGATAAAAATACCCAGATTGGGATTGATATTGGTACATCCAAAATATGTTGTTCGATCACAGAAATAAATTCAGATGAAGGATCGAACAAGATACTCGGTGTAGGCAATGTTCCATCTCAAGGCATGAAGAAAGGCTCGATCGTGCACCGGGACAAGGTCATGGACGCGATTGAAGCTGCTGTACGGGAAGCGGAACTGATGGCCGGTATAAAAGTGAACAGGGCCATGCTGTCCATATCCGGTGACCATATCCGCGGTATCAATACCCAGGGCGCCATTGCCATTCAAAAAGGCAGTGCCCGAAACGTACCTGTTGAACAGGAAATTACCCAGAATGATGTATCCCGGGTGCTTGAACTTGCCAAGGCAGTATCATTGCCTGTTGACCGGGAGATCCTGCACATCCTACCTCAGGAATACCTGATTGATACGATGGACAGTATCAAAGATCCGGTGGGCATGTCCGGACGACGCCTTGAAGCAAAGGTACATTTGATTACTATGGCCGCCACTACGGCAAAAAATTTGGTAAGCTGTGTTCATGAACTGGCCATTGACGTGGAAGGACTAGTATTCCAGGCTCTGGCCTCGGCCATTGCTACGTTGGATACGGATGAAAAGGAACTGGGAGTAGCAGTAGTGGATATTGGTGCCGGGACAACAGATATTACCGTGTTCTATGATGGTGGTGTACGGCACTCAGCCGTGATTGGCGTAGGTGCGAGCGCGGTAACCAACGATATTGCGGTAATGCTGCAGATCGGTATGGAAGATGCGGAACAAATCAAACTGAAATACGCCTCGGCCAAGGCTTCCATGTCATCGACCGAACTTGAATTTGATCTACCGGTGAAAAATGGCGGTATTGCCCGCAAAGTTTCCGAACATGAATTATCCCGCTACGTAGAAGCGCGCATGATCGAGCTGATCCAGCTCATCGACCGGGAAATAGCGCGAGCTGACGTGAGTGACCAACTTACCTATGGGCTAGTGCTGACTGGCGGCGGCGCCATGCTGCGCAACCTAGTACCCTTGACGCAGGAAAAGTTCAATATGCCGGTCCGGATCGGACGACCAAAGAATTTTAGCGGTGCGATAGATATTGCTTCTACCGCAGATTTTACTGCAGCCATAGGATTGACCCAGTGGGCCAGCGTTACCAGGGACCTGGTGATGCAGGAAACAGGTTTATCTTCTATTGGCAAGACAGTGACAATCATCAAAGATTGGGTCAGAGGACTCTTTACATGAACCACATGACCAAAGCCAAACCTAACCAACCAAAAAAGGAGTAGCACTATGCTGTTTGAGTTCGATAGTCTAGCAGAACAAAAAGCAAAATTAAAAGTAATCGGAATCGGCGGTGCCGGCGGAAACGCTACCAACCGAATGATCCAGGCCGGAATGCAGGGGGTGGACTTTATTGCCATTAACACAGACGCCCAGGACCTGGAAAACAATGCAGCCGAACATAAGATACAAATTGGCAAGAACCTTACTAAGGGGCTTGGAGCCGGGGCGCAGGCCGAGATAGGCCGGGAAGCCGTAGAATCAGACCAGGACGCGGTCCAGGCGATCCTGGAAGATGCAGATATGGCCTTTGTTACCGCTGGAATGGGTGGTGGCACTGGTACAGGTGCCGCGCCGATGGTAGCCAAGCTATCTCGGGAAATGGGTATCCTAACAGTAGGCATTGTTACCTTACCATTCAATTTTGAGGGACCAAAAAGAATGAACCGCGCCCTCGAGGGAATAACAGAACTGCGCAAGGCCTGCGATACAGTTATTGCTATACCAAACCAGAAACTGATGTCCATTGTGGAAACGGATACCACTGTTGTGGAAGCCTTTAAAATGGCTGATTCCATATTGCACCAGGCAGCGAAAGGGATTTCGGACCTGATCAATGTTCATGGCTTGATCAATCTGGATTTCGCGGACGTAGAAACTATCATGAAGAAGATGGGTGAAGCGATCATGGGCACAGGAGTAGCCCAAGGTGAAGAACGAGCCGTACTGGCTGCTCAGCAGGCTATATCCAGTCCCTTGCTGGATAACGCCTCTATTAGTGGCGCTCAAGGTGTATTGGTAAACATTACCGGCAGTCCAGATCTGACTCTGCATGAAGTGGATGCCGCAACCAATATCATCTTTGAAGAAGCAGGTAAAGATGCCAATATCATCTTTGGTGCTGTTATCGACCCTTCCCTGGGTGATGAAATCCGGGTTACCGTTATCGCTACAGGTTTCAACCAGGGACAACATACTGCTGACATCGAACCGGCGGTAGAACAAGTAGTAGTCCCGAAACAGCGCCAAACACGGGAATTACAGGAAGAAATCAATGCACCGGTATTCGCTCAACAACAGGAACCCCCAACAGGGGCCGCCGAACCGCTGCAGATGGAAGCACCGAAACCTTCCTTCAAATTTGATGATACAAACCCGACGATATATGGTGA
>Ga0207965_1000667_pt1 | contig 10090 bp, 8 predicted proteins | sample Knorr_S23_td_O2m_FD_185609 | JGI IMG/M metagenome (GOLD analysis project Ga0207965, IMG submission 185609) | Marine microbial communities from Southern Atlantic Ocean transect - Knorr_S23_td_O2min_ad_571m_LV (SPAdes) (version 2) | ecosystem: Environmental > Aquatic > Marine > Oceanic | place...
TTTTTTCTAGTCAGTTAATTTTTTCTGTTATCGGCAGAATTTTATCCCCATTATCGGAAAACAACAAGAAATATGACTATTTATTAAATGCATTGTATTTAAAATAAACTCTATCCGTACGTTTTACGAAATGGTGCTGGTCAGCTGCCTGATTAATTGTTAAATATTTTAAAGTAAGAGGCATCCAGATTTATGTAGAGAACTTCTCAGGCCAGATATAACCAGTATTAACAAATTGATAGTTTTACTAAGTTTTCTCAACACTCTATAATAAACAGGTATTCTCCAAAAGAATAAGCTTTACAAATGCTTATGTAATCTGAGTCTAAGTCTTTTCTTTAACAGCGGAGTGGGCAAGAATAATTAATGTCAAATTCAATAATTTAAACTTATTTTCAAGTTTATGATTCATTTGCAATCGTTGACCAATCAGAATATTCAAAAAATCTAATTATAAAAGCAACATCAGATGTCAGCAACAGGCCTGGGGATAGACACGACTTTTGACGATACTTCAGTTTCTGTATTGCGTGGGAAACGTGAAATATTGGCAAACCTGACACTTTCCCAATATAAGGAGCATGAAGAATTTGGCGGAGTAGTGCCGGAGAGGGCTTCCCGAAAACATCTGGAAGTTATTCATCTGCTGATCGATGACGCTCTGAAAAAGGCAGATATTGATTTTACAGGAATTGATTACATTGCAGTATCAAATCACCCTGGACTGTTAGGATCTTTGCTGGTTGGCCTTTCTGTAGCAAAAAGCCTGGCATATTCGTTAGAGTGTCCAATAATCGGCATCAATCACGTTGAAGCCCATCCTTATGCCAATGTACTGGACCATGGAGAAATGCAGTTTCCTATACTTCATCTCGTTGTTGCGGGAGGGCATACTTTGCTGATGCACTCTCGAGATCATTTCGATTATGACATCATAGGCAGCACCATTGACGATGCTGCAGGAGAATGTGTTGACAAAGTTGCAAAATTGTTTGGCTTTCCTATGCCTGGTGGTCCGGTAGTGGACCAGGCAGCCATGGAGTACTCAGGTGATGAATATGATTTCCCCCGTCCTTTACTTAACAAAAACACTCACAATTTTTCTTTCAGCGGATTGAAAACAGCAATGCTGAGATTTAAGGAAAATTGTATGCAATCATCTTCCTCAGGCCCGGAAAAACCAGATAAACTGTACGAAACAGGACCTGTTCTCGCCTCTTTTTTTCAAAGTGTAACAGATGTCCTGCTCCACAAAACTTTTAATGCAGCAGAAGAATACGGTCTTAGAAATATTTCAGTTTCCGGAGGACTTGCGGCCAGCCGCAAGCTGCGTAAATCTTTTGAAGAGGAATCATCTCGACGGGGGCTTAAACTCTACTACCCACAGTCCAGTCTTTGCACGGACAACGCTGCAATGGTTGCCTGTCTGGCTGCCCATCGCTTCGAAGCAGGGCTTTTTGATGACCTTTCACTTGATGCTTTTCCAAACCTGCAATGATCGGACGCTGTTTTCAATTCAAGTAAAATTTCAATTGTATATTTATATAATAATGATCAGCAGGAAAGCAAATCCCGGCTTCTAGGAATGCTTCCTGAAAAGCATTGTACTGGCCCAGGAAAGACCCACACCAAATCCTGAAAGAACGGCAACCTTCATTTCCTGTTTATCAAATTCCCGGGAAAGAACCATTGGAACTGATGAAGAAACTGTGTTCCCATATTCGGCTGAGTGGAATGGACAGCGTTCCCGTGAGACACCAAGCGAATCGGCAATTGAATTTACAATGTGCAGGCTGCCCTGATGAAGAATGAAGCAGTCAACACTTTCCAGCGGGACACTGTTTTTTTTAAGCATATCTCTTATATTGTCCGGAACAACTCTTACTGTGAAAGTGAAGACTGCGCGTCCGTTCATGTACACATGACCGTCCTCTCTCACAATAATTCCCTCTTTTTTACATCCGTCTGATCCAAAAACAAATTTACCGCATTCAAAAACAGGTTTGTCATCAAGCAGTGTAACAGTTGCGCCATCGCCAAACAATGTTGCCGTTTTTTTATCATCGTTGTTCATAACTTTGGAGTAGGGATCCGCTGTGAAAAGCAGGCCGCACTTAAATTCGTTTTCTTCCATGAAAGATTTGATAACAGAAAGTCCGTATACATATCCGGAACATCCCAGGGAAATGTCAAATACTGCACAACTTAACGGCAGAGAGAGTTTTTCATGCAAAATAGCCGATGTATGTGGAAGTCCTTTTCCATCGGGATTTTGAGTGCAGACAATAACACAATCAATATCATCCGGAGTTACAGGATGATTCTGCTGAAGATCCTCCCAGGCTTTGACACAAAGATCCGAAGTTTCCTGTTTAGGAGCTTTGATGGCGACTTCTGTAAAACCAATTTTATGCTTAACAAATGACTCTGTCATGCCAAACTTATTCATTCGATCGAAATTTGAAGTTCTTGCTTCAGGCAAATATGTTCCGATTGCTTTGATGCCAATCATTAGATTTTACTTTTCTTTAGAAAATGGCTGACCGATCGCTTTCGGCGCAACAGCTCTTCCCACGAAACCTGCTAAAATTACAACCGTTAGAATATATGGAGACATTTCCAAGAAGCTTTCGATAAGGTTAAGGGGGACTAAACCTTTTAGCATTTCTGATATTTCAGGTTTATCTTTGATGGCAAACAAAATAGAGAAAAGCAGACAGGCAAACATTGCAGAATAAGGTCTCCACTTGCCAACAATCATTGCCGCCAGTGCTAAATAACCTTTACCTGCAGACATATCTTTGACAAAAAATCCCAAATGCGCTGTAGAAAGATATGCTCCAGACATTCCTCCCAGTATTCCATTTAAGAGTAAAGCCTGGTAGCGTGTTTTGTTAACCGAAATCCCAGTAGTATCGACAGCAAGAGGATTTTCTCCGGTTGCGCGCAAGTGCAGTCCAAAACTGCTTTTAAACACAACCCAGGCAGTTATCGGCACAGCCAGGAAAGCAATGTAGACTAAAATATTGTGTCCGCTGATTAATTCGTAATATATTTCTCCAATCACTGGAATATCACGCAAAGTCTCAGCAAAAGGCAATTCTATGGAAAGGAAACGGGCTTCTTTGGGAAGCTGAGGAGTTTTACCGCCCATTCCAAACCAGGCGTTAGCCAGTACCACTGTAAGCCCCATTGCAAAAATATTTATTGCAACACATGAGACTACTTGATTGCCGCGCTTGGTTACACTGGCAAAGCCGTGGATCATTGAAAAAATAATTCCGATACAGATTGAACCAAGCAGCCCCAACCATGCAGATTGGGTCCAATGGGCCACAGCAGCGGCTACAAAGGCTCCTCCGAGCATTTTTCCTTCAAGTCCAAAGTCGATCACTCCCGAACGTTCAGCAAAAATACCTCCCATTGCGGCCAGCACAAAAGGCACTGAAATGCGGAGGGTGCCATCCAAAATCAGTAATAAATCATTCCACATAAGTTTTTTTACGGCAAACAGCTGATTTACAAAGCTTGTGAAAAAAGTACTGCATATCGATTTGGATCATGCTCATGCGGTACGTATAGCCACTTGTTTTACAAACTGTTCAATTTGAGGACGGAAAAGATTTTCCAGCGCCCCTGCAAACAGGACCACCAATCCCTGGATCAGAACTACCATGTGTCGGTCTATTGCTTGAACTTCAAATGAAAGCTCCGCCCCTCCCTGGTAAAGTATTCCGAAAAGCAGGGCTGCCAACAGTATTCCCAGGGGATGATTACGACCAATCAGAGAAACAGCAATACCAGTGAATCCAATACCGGCCTGGAAATTAAGCATAATCCGGTGACTTGACCCCATGATTTCGTTAATTCCAACAAAACCGGATAACCCTCCACAAATGATCATTGCAATGATAATATTTTTTGAGACGTTTATTCCCGCATAAACTGCTGCAGACTCATTTGTACCTACAGTCCTGAGTTCGTATCCCCAACGAGTGAACCAGACAAAGCGCCACACCAGAAATAAGCAGATAAGAGCAAAAAAGAATGTTCCATTCAGAGGAGTCTGTGTAATTTCAAATCCAAACCAGCCAAATATTTCGTGCATTTGCGGGATCCATACATTTTCAGCAAAATCACGTGATTCAGGCGACATTTCCTGTGGGGGTCTCAGTACATGAGATAGAAGATATACCATGATCACTGAAGCGATGAAGTTGAACATAATTGTTGTTACCACTTCATGACTGCCATGCCTGGCTTTCAGATATCCAGGTATTGCTCCCCAAATTCCTCCGAATATGATCGATGCAATTACTGCCAGGGGAAAAACAATCCAAAGCGACCAGTTTTCCAGCCACAGACAAAGCAGCCCTACCGCAAGTCCTCCGATATATGCCTGACCTTCAGCTCCAATATTGAACAACCCGCAATGAAACCCGATCGCAAATCCCAGAGCTGTAAAAATAAAATTAGTAGTGTAGTAAAGCGTGTAGCCAAGTCCTTCATCGTAACCGAATGCGCCATAGAGCATGGTTTCCAGTGCAAACCAGGGATCTTCTCCAAGTGCCCAGATCACAACACCGGAAATAAGAAACGCCAGTAACAGGTTTGTCACTGTAACGAGGGTGACCACCAGATCATTGACTTGTCGTTCGTTCAAGCGGCCTCCTTACGTATCCCTGCCATCAACAGTCCAATGTCACGTTCGTTAGCGTCTTTTGCCAAAACTTCTCCCATGATTTGTCCATCAAACATGACTAAAATTCTATCACTCAAAGAAAGTATTTCATCCAGTTCCACCGATACCAGCAGCACAGCTTTGTTTGCATCCCGCATGGCAATTATTTGGCGATGAATAAATTCAATTGCCCCAATGTCGACTCCACGAGTCGGCTGCCCAACCACCAGTAAATCCGTGTTTCTTTCCATTTCCCTTGCAACCACCATTTTTTGCTGGTTACCTCCGGAAAAGAGAGAGACTCTCAATAATGGATTCCCCGGACGCACGTCGAAATGTTCCATCTGCTCACGGCAGGATTTAGTTATAGCATCACTGTCCATTTCGATAAGACCGTTGTAAGCCGGATCCTTGTGATAGCCCAAAATGATATTTTCACTTGCAGTAAATGACGTTACCAGCCCCATTCGCTGCCGATCCTCTGGAACATGAGCCATACCAAGCCGACGCATGGAAGCTGCGTCAACTCTTGATTCAGGAGTAATTTCCTGATCGTTAATTTTTATTGTCCCATTTTGCAAAGGGTTTATGCCCGTGATGATATCAAGCAGTTCCGATTGACCGTTTCCGGATACACCTGCAACACCTACAATCTCTCCGGAATGAACTTCAAAGCTAACATCTTTTAACCTGTGAATTCCGGAATTATCTTTATAATCCAGATTATCAACTGAAAGGACTGTCCTCCCTGGATTTGCAGGCGCTTTGTCTACACGAAGAAGTACTTTTCTTCCCACCATCAATTCAGCCAATTCTTCTCTGTTGGTTTCAGAAGTTTTGCGATGGGCAACCATTTCACCTTGCCGCATAACGGAAACATAATCAGTGATGGCCATTATTTCCCGAAGCTTATGAGTGATCAGAATTACTGTTTTCCCCTGTTCCCTGAGTTCATCCAGAATGCGAAACAAATGGTCTGCTTCCTGAGGCGTAAGCACACCGGTAGGCTCATCAAGAATAAGTATTTCTGCTCCACGATAAAGCGCTTTAAGAATTTCAACCCGCTGCTGCAATCCTACCGGTAACGTGTTGATAGTCGCATTGATATCCACTTCAAGATGATATTCTTTTTCAAGTCGTTTCAGTTCTAACTCAGAAGCACGTAAAGATTCTTTAAGTGAAATGCCTGACTCTGTGCCCAGCACTACATTTTCCAGCACCGTGAATGTATCCACTAACATGAAATGCTGGTGTACCATGCCGATTCCTGCTTGAATTGCATCATGTGCACTTCGTATGACAGTCTGCTTTTCCAGCACGGCTATCGATCCTGAATCTGCCTGGTAAAATCCGTAAAGAACACTCATTAAGGTTGATTTGCCTGCACCGTTTTCTCCAACAATTCCATGAATGGTTCCTGACTTTACCGTAAGAGAAACATTCTTGTTGGCACAAACATTACCAAAATTTTTATTTATATCAGTTAGTTGTATTGCCAGATTTGGCATAATCTCAGGAGTTGAATGTTAATTTTTTGTGCAGCTTATCCGGGGCCGAAACTCGACTTAATCTTTTTTTACAAGAGTGAAAGGCGATCCAAAATTAATTGAAAAAAACCATCTGCGTTGATTTGATTGTTATAAGTCACGTTTGGCTGGCGATCGGTGACATTCCACCAGTCTACAACCGTCATTCCCATTGTCAGTTCAGAATGAATTTCTATTTCCACATTGACATATCGTCCCTCAAAAAGTTCCGGCTTAAGCAAGTAGGCGATTACAGTTGGATCATGAAGCGGACCTCCGCTGGAACCGTATTTTTCAAGGTCAAAGCGCTCATAAAAATCCATCATTCCATATGCTGCGTCTCCTACCGCGGATCCCAAATCCCTCAGTCCTTCCAGCCATTTTCGCTGCATAAGAGCTTTATGAGTAACGTCAAGGGGCATCATAACAATTGGGCGACCGCATCGTAAAACGGTGTTTGCTGCATGTGGATCAACATATATGTTAAACTCAGCAGTAGGCGTAATGTTTCCTCCTTCAAAGTAGCCTCCTCCCATCATTACAATCCTGTTAATTTTTGGAAGAATCTCAGGAACCTTAATCATGGCCATCGCCACATTTGTCAGAGGCGCAAAGCAGCATATCGTGATGGAGTTGTCTTCAGCTGACAGCAAAGTTTCAATCGTCCAGTCTACTCCGTGCTGCTTTTGAAGAGATGTTGTTGGATCCGGAAGATCTGCGCCATCCAAACCTGTTTTACCATGAACATGTTCAGCAGTGACAAGCGGGCGTACGAGTGGCCTGGAGCAACCGGCAAAAACCTTTGTTTCAGGTTTTTTGGCAAGCTCACAGAGCATTAAGGCATTTCGTGAGGTTAATTCTACTGGAACGTTTCCGGCTACTGTTACTATGCCCAGCAGATCAAGTTCTTCAGGAGAAGCAAGCGCCAGCAAAATACCGATAGCATCGTCCTGTCCCGGATCTGTATCTATGATAATTTTTTGGGAGGACATGAAAAAGGTGATTGGTGCAGGAGACCAAAGGCAGAGGTTGGCTGGTGATGGGTGATGAAGTCATCACCCAAAACCAGAACTTATATAATGAATATCATTATACTACTATTGCACAGGACATTTGTTGTTGCTCATGTAGTCATGCACTTTAATATTACCTGCAATGATGTCTTTGCGGACTTGCTCCACTTTACTTTTCATTGCACTTGTGACCAATTTGGCATTGTGCTCGTCAAGTGACCAGCCTACACCATCTTCTGCAAGTCCAAGAATTTTGAATCCCGGCTTCCATGAACCATCGTGTCCTGATTTAAACACTTCATAGGCAGCAACATCTACCCGCTTAAGCATGGAAGACAAAACGAATCCCGGCTGAAGGTGGTTCTGGTTGCTGTCAACACCAATTGAAAGTTTGTTATTGTCAGCCGCTGCTTGTAAAACCCCAAGCCCTGTACCACCGGCTGCGGCATAGACAATATCTGCACCACTGTCATACATGGCCTTTGCAAGCTGTGCTCCTCTAGCAGGATCGTTCCATGCTGCAGGAGTTGTTCCTGTCATCTTTTGATATACGACTACACCAGGATTGATGTGCTTCACCCCCTGTACATATCCGCAGGCAAATTTATGGATCAGAGGAATATCCATTCCACCCACGAATCCCACAGCTGCAGATTCACTTTTCAAAGCAGCCAACACACCTACAAGGAACGAACCTTCGTGTTCTTTAAAAATAATGGACTGAACGTTTGGTAGGTCCACAACCATATCAATAATACTGAACCTGGTTTTTGGGAACTCTTTTGCGACTTTAGTCAATGCAGCAGCTTGTCCAAAACCAACTGCTATTACAGGATCAGAACCTCTACTGGCAAGCTTGCGAAGGAACTGCTCACGCTGGGCTTCCTGTGTAACTTCAAATTCACGGTACTTGATACCTGTTTCTTTACGAAATTTTTCAAGTCCATTCCAGATTCCTTCATTGAATGACTTGTCAAATTTACCACCCATGTCGAAAAGCACAGCAGGCTTGAAAGCCAATGCCTGTGATGCACTCCATAAAAACAAGCCTGCAAGCAGAAGTGCGGAAAGCATTCTTTTCATAACATTCTCCTTAAAAAACCGAAAATATTTCCGGAATCAATTATTGAAAAACCTCCCGCACTTTACCGGGAGGAAATGGGACTCCCCCATAATCGCCAATACACCTCAGTATTAACGAACATTATGTATATTGTATATTTTCTGAAGATACAATAAAAAACTTAAATAAAAACTATAAAAAACTGAAAAGCATAGTTCGTTGAAGTTTACTTGCTAATTAAGGCTGCATAATAGTTTCCTTCAACTTTTTTCGGAACATCACATAAGCGGGAAAATCAACAAGCATTAGATCTTCAGTTCAGAAAGACCATTTTGCAAGCGTGCTGCATTAACCGTATTTACCATCAGCATTGCAATGGTCATGGGTCCTACTCCTCCGGGGACCGGTGTAATGAATGAGGCTTTTGCCTGTGCCTCCTCAAAAGCAACATCTCCCACAAGTCGGGTACCGCTGGTTTTACTGGGATCTTCTATGCTGTTAATTCCAACATCAATTACAACCGCTCCTTCTTTGACCATGTCTGCAGTTACAAATTGCGGAATCCCGATGGCAGCAATAAGGATGTCTGCTTCTGAGGTTATCTCTGCTAAATTTTCAGTCCTTGAGTGACATACAGTCACAGTTGAGTCCCATCCCTTGCTTGAAAGTAGTGTTGCGATTGGACGCCCGACAAGATTACTTCTGCCAAGTACTACTACTTTTTTCCCGGAAGTTGATATATTGCTTCTTTTTAGCATTTGCAGAACTCCATAAGGTGTACATGAAATAAAACTTGGCTGCCCCATCGCTATCAAACCAGCGTTTAACGGATGCAGTCCATCTACATCTTTTTCAGGAGAAATTGTGCGAATCACCCGTGATTCATCCAAACCTTTTGGCAAAGGGAACTGATTCAAAATTCCGTGTACAGACGTGTCATTATTCAGATCATGCACCAGGTTTTCCAGCTCTTCCTGGGATGTAGTTTCAGGCAGGTCGTGTCCAACTGACCTGATTCCCAGTTCTGCACAGGTTCTTTTCTTGTTACGTACATATATTGCTGAGGCAGGATCTTCACCAACCAAAATAACTGCCAGGCATGGCTCTACTCCCCTGGCTTTTAAATGTTCTACTTCATTGTGCAATTCCTCGTTGATTTGCGCACTTATTATTTTTCCTGAAATTAATTCACTCATGATTTTTAGAATTATGAAATTTTAAGATAGTTACAAATCTGCAATTTCCCTGTAAAATGGGAATTGCACACTCAAGATTAAATTTTATGGATATATACAAAAAAATTGATGTGCTTCACCTAAAATTAGGCGGCAACATCCAGGAATTCGAAGCAGGTGCAGGTCTGCCGACAAACTATTCTGACAGATTATCAGAAGAAATCAATCTGCTCCTTAACGGCTGCGGATTATTTGATCTCAAAGCCTGCTGGATGATTGCCTTGAGAGGCCCAGATGCGGAAACATTTTTACAGGGAATGGTTACAAGTGACGTGTTGCAGCTGGAAGTTGGCCAGATACATTCCAGCTTGATCTGCGGTAATAAAGGAAAAATTCAACATCATTTGCTGATTCTTCGCAGTCATTCAAATGAATGGATAGTAATTTGCGATCCGGGAGAAGGTCGAATGGTTGGAACATTGCTGGATAATTTTCATGTCCGTGAAGACTTGAAATTACGTCTCCTCAACTACGAAGAAATGCTGCGGATGGACTTGATAGGACCTTATTCGGAGAATATTTTAGAAAAAATGGGACGTGATCCAGATAATTTCAAATGGGTGTTTGAAGGC
>Ga0207965_1000672_pt1 | contig 10072 bp, 12 predicted proteins | sample Knorr_S23_td_O2m_FD_185609 | JGI IMG/M metagenome (GOLD analysis project Ga0207965, IMG submission 185609) | Marine microbial communities from Southern Atlantic Ocean transect - Knorr_S23_td_O2min_ad_571m_LV (SPAdes) (version 2) | ecosystem: Environmental > Aquatic > Marine > Oceanic | place...
TATTTTTGATAACGAATCGTCTTGAATTTCTACCAAGTCTGTTTGGAAAAATTCCAATTTTATTCCAAATTCTGCTAGAATTTTTTTTGCTTCTTCATACTTGTGCGTGTTCGATGAAGCGAAAAGAACATTATACGACTCTGGCATATCTCCCACGACTTTCAATTATCATAACTTTATTTGTAATTTTGGCAAAATGTTCACTCCCAACTGATAACTTGTAACCAGACAAGAAATTAGACCACGCCTTTTCGAAAATTTCAGCATGTGCACTGTTAAGAATTTCTTTGAATAATCTTAAATCAACCGCATGATCATCTGATTTGAAAGTTCTACTTGCAAGACCAAAATCTATTATGAAGATTTGATCCTTTGATTGTATAAAATTGGAAGTAGTTAGATCACCATGCATTATTCCATTTTTATGCATGATTCCAACTAATCTACCAATTTTCTTACATGCATTTACAATCTTAGAATTTGATAGGTTACGGACCAAAACACCTTCAATTTTTTGCATTATGATGCTACAGTTTTCTATGTCTACAAAATAAACCAATGGAGTATGTATTCCAAATTTTTTTACTTCAGATATAATTTCAGACTCTCTTATAGTTCTCTGTTTGCGAAGACGATTATCAAGTGATGTATTTCTATAATCTTTCTTCTTCCTTGATTTTAAAACCGCCTTTTGGTTAATCCAAGTAGTAAGAAAAAGATCACCCTCTGCCCCCTTACTAATTAATTTCATTAACATTATAAGCCATAATCAACTGATTAAAATCTAATCATGGATGCAGATGAAAAGAGAATTAGTCAGGAGGACTGTAATGAAGATACTCTTGGTGTTGGGATTTTGACCCTTACGAACAAACGAGTAGCGTTCGATAAAAAAGAGAGTAGAGTTATGGATTTTTCAGCTACGATGGGTGATACGGTATTGGATGTACCATTACAAAATATTACAAAGGTTTGGAAAGAGGGTTTGTTAATGAAAAAGGTGTGTTTTACCGCAAAAATAGAGGGTGATGAAAAGACCTACAAGTTTGGCGTTTTTAATAATGGTGGTTGGCGAAAAACATTTGAAAAGACATTAGAAAATTTTCATGCCAAAAAAACTGGAGAAAAATAAATCTAATAAGAGATATTTACAGTGTCGAGTCTCCAAGATTGTTTTACAAAAGTATTTTCCAAACTTGTTCCTTTTTTAACGGAAGATTCTAGCAGACCCAACCAAGCAATCTGAGAACCACAATCACCGGCAAATTTTTGAGGAACTACAAAAAACTTACAGTTTTGCCTTTTGCATATGCTTCTTAGCATATTTGATAATCTTTTGTTTGCTGCAACACCTCCAACTACCATCAACTCTTTTTTTTTAGTAAAAGACAAAGCACGTTCTGTAGCTTCACTAATCATTGCAAACGCAGTTTCTTGAAGTGAATAACAGGCATCTTCTTTACTTTTGTTTACAATTGCTTTTGTAGCAGAAAGAAGCCCAGAAAATGAAACATCATTTCCTTTTACTGAATAAGGAAGTGAGATATAGTTAGATTTTTTTTCAGCCAATTCTTCAATTTTTTTTCCGCAGGGAGATGCAAATCCTATTGACCTACCAAGTTGGTCGAGTAGTTGACCTAGTGTAATGTCCAATGTCTCGCCAAAAACTCTCCATTTTTTGCCAATAAAGGCCAACAACATGGTGTGCCCGCCTGAAACCAATAATACCAAAGGATTTTTTGCACCAGTCAGCATTTTTCCTAGCTCAATGTGACCAATAGCGTGATTTACAGGAAAAATTGGAATTTTATAATAAGATGAAAGTGCCCGAGATACTACCGCACCAACTCGTAAACATGGTCCAAGTCCAGGACCAGCAGCATATGAGATTATGTCAAGATCAGTTATGGATATCTTGGCTTCATGTAAGGCTTCAACTAACACTGCACTACTGTTTTCAATATGGTGTCTAGAAGCTTCCCTTGGATGAATCCCTTCGCCTTCAGGGGGACCATAAATTTTACGAACATCTGAAAGAATTTCACCTTGTTTTCCCTTTTTAGCAATAACTGCACATGAAAATGTATGCGCTGTGCTTTCAACACCTAGACCAATCATTTTAACCTCTACTTAAACTCGAGACAATTTTAATCACATCTCCGTTTTTTAATTCATGATCAGCACCGATTCGCTGTTTTGTTTTGGCATCTATGGCAAACAGGAATCCTTTTGCAATATCTTGATGTATAGTTTCGGCAAGGTTTTTTGCAGTTGCATTTTCAGATAAGAGTTTAGCATCTGGAAGTACTTGCCCATCCTTGTTTGACAGTTTTATTTCATCTTCAACAGGAAATACCACGATTAGTTTCAGAATCCTGAATATCGCAGAATTTAAGGCAGTTTCAATTCCAGTCGAGTTTAATTTTGACAAAATATTTTCTACAAGATTTAGTGCATTCTTTTGTTGTGGAGATATATCCACATTTTCATTTATTACAAACTTTTCATTTCCCGGAATATAATCAATCAAGTTTGCCTTAGCAGCCTTTTTCAATATTAACTCAGTTTCTGCACTACAATTTACAATCTCACGGTTTTTGTGTATTTCATTTGTAATCTCTAAGTCTTTACACAAATCAGCCTTATTTGCAGCAATTAACATAGGCTTGGTTTTTTTTCTTAACATTTGGGCAAATTTGGTTATGTCTGAATCATTCCATTCAGTGGGTTTTTTGATTAACAAGCCTAAACTTTGTAAGACTTCATGAACATCATGATCTTTGACCCCAAGACCACTAAAACGATTTGCAATTTCATCCGCTAATTTTGTAGATTTTTTTACTATGTCTCTGGAGAGTTTTTGCCATTCACGTTCCAGTATTTGTTTAAACCAATAATCAAATTCTTCCTCAACAAATTTGATGTCTTCTCTAGGATCATGTGTTCCTACGTTTACATGTTGACCCTGTATATCAGTTGAGCCAGAAATATCTACAACGTGTATTAGTACTTCTGCCTGCCTGGCATCGTCTAGAAATTGATTGCCCAATCCTTTTCCTTCATGAGCCCCTGGAACAAGTCCAGCAACATCGATAAGTTTTACGGGTATGAACCTAATTCCAGATATGCATAATGGATTGTTATGTTTTATCTTGAAATGCTTACAAGCGCAGGTAGTACTAACATATGCAATTCCAACATTAGGCTTAACGGTTGTAAACGGAAAGTCTCCTATTTGGACTGGAGTTTCAGTTGCTGCTGAAAAAAAGGTTGACTTACCAACATTGGCTTTTCCAAGAAGACCAATCTGCATGACTTTTACAATGAGTTTGTGCATTATTAGTATTACAGAAATTTTTAATCTAGTTGGTTTGAAGTGTATTTATGCTAGTTTTAACGGGAAATCCTGGTGTAGGAAAACATACGGTGTCACAAGAGCTTGCTAAACTCTTGGATTATGAAATTGTCGATATAAATCAGGAGGCTATCAAAGCAGGAATGCCAAAACAAAATGATTCAATTAATGTAGATATTGAAAAAATGCAACAGTTGCTTAATGACAAGATTACGAATAAATCATTAATTGTAGGACATCTTGCACCGTTTGTGGTTTCAAATACTCAAGTTTCTAAAACAATAGTTCTTCGGAAAAATCCCTATGAGCTTATCCAGGTTTATGAAAAAAGAAACTATCCTGAAAAGAAAAAAAATGATAACTTGGGTAGTGAGATTTTAGGCATTGTTGCTTATGACTCGATTAGGACGTTTGGGAAAGATAATACATTTCAAGTCAACACAACATCCATTACAGTACAAGAGATTGTGAAAAAAATTGATGATATTATTCATGGTAACTCTAAGGGAGATACAATCGATTGGTTAACAGAAATATCTGAAAAAAATGATTTGAAAAAATTCTTTCCAGACTGATTTAATAATAAACAAAGATGAAATTATTATGAATTGTTTGAGATAACAAAAAGTGATCTAGCAGGCAGAATTGGTATTCTACATTCCAACCATGGAAAAATTGAAACTCCTGCTTATGTTCCAGTAATTCATCCTATAATACAATCAATATCTCCCAAAAAGATTAGAGAGATGGGTTTTGATCTTGTAATAACCAATGCATACATCACTATGAAAAGATGTAGAGAAGATGCAACAAAAAGAGGAATTCATGAAATCATCAATTATGACGGTGCTGTAATGACTGATTCAGGTGGATATCAAGTATTGGAGTATGGTGACGTTGATGTTGCACCCGACAGTATGGCTGAATTTGAAAAAGAGATAGGTACTGATTTTGCTATACCTCTTGACAAACCTACAGGTTATGGTCTAAGCAAAAAAAAGGCAAAATCATATGTTGATCAAACTCTAAAGGTAGCAAAAAAAACTCTAGAAAACAGCATAGACAATGGCCAAATATGGATTGGACCAATTCAAGGTGGAGAGCATCAGGAACTAGTAAAAAAATCTACTAAAAATCTAATAGACTATGGTTTTCCAATGCTAGCACTTGGCAGTCCAGTAGAATTTATGGAATCATATGAATACAGACTTCTAGCTGAGATGATAATAATGGCTAAAAGGCAGATGCCAGATGCCATTCCACTGCATCTTTTTGGAGCTGGTCATCCCCTAACAATTCCCCTTGCAGTTGCACTTGGATGTGATACTTTTGACTCTGCCTCATACATCCTTTATGCCAAGCATGGCAGATACATTGAAGAAGACAAAACAAACAATATTACTGATATCAAGTATTTTTCATGTACCTGTGAAATATGCAGAAAATTTAGCCCTAAGGAAATTCTCTCATTAGGATACGAAGAAATGACTAACAATATTGCTATTCATAATTTGTTTGCAATTAAAGCTGAAGTAGACAGGGTAAAAGAATCAATCCATGAGGGGAGACTTTGGGAATATGTAATGAAGAAAATGCGAGCACACCCAAAGCTATTCGAGTCGATTGATATTTTTACAAAAAATTCTAATCATTTTCTAAATACTACACCAAAATTTAAGAGCAGATCAATCTTTTTGTTTTCAAAAGAGGATCAATATAGACCGGAAGTATTAGCTTATCAAAACACTATCAAAGAATTCAAAACTCGAAAAAAAATTATGGTTCTATCCAAAAATACCCTCACCAAACCATCTTATCTGACAAACGAATATTCCATGCTGAAGGAAAAGTTCAAAGATTCAGAATCCATCCAGTTTTGTTATTACAATCCATTCCTTGGTATTATACCATTAGAGCTTTCAGATCTTTATCCAGCAGCTCATTACGAAATGCCCAGGTTTGATTTTTTACCGGATGACTTTCCAACATTTGCTCAAACTTGGAATACCCTCTTCTCTAAGAATAACTTTGATACTTTGTATGTACAAAAAAATGATGAATTTCTCAAACCTTTTGTAAAGTCGTTGCCGAAAAATATCAAAAAAAAGTTTTACTGAAATAAAATAAAAAAAAAGTTTAGCGAAGGGATACAGCTATAGTGCTGCGTCTTCTGCCCAACCTTTTACGAATACACCGTTTTTGTGAAGAGGTACAGGTTGTCCTGCAGTGTAATTCATTGGTCTCATCCAAAAGATTGACTTTGTGGGGCATACACCAATGCATGCACCATCAGAAATACATCTCTCTGGATAAAATACGAATGCTTTTCCTCTCTTCCAACCTTCTACTGGTTTTACACGGAGTACGTCTGGGCCAAGAGTTGTACAGATTTCTACACATAGTGCACATCCAATACATCTCTGTTCATCTACATCAGGTAATACTGCTATTGGCATTGTATTCAGAATAAAACACAGTTGAACCTATTTAAACCATAGTTGAAATCCATAACAGGGTTATGATCGATAGCTTAGACTAACTAAATAATAAAACAAAAAGAAAACGTGATTTGACGTCTTAATGTCTCATAGCGTCTATTTGACCAGAAGTAACCCAGTCAAGTAGTTCTGCAGATGTTGGATTTAGATCTGCTTTTTTATTCATTAGATTAGCAATCCAGATCCAGTTAATTTGGTTTAATAGTGGCTTGTTTGCCTCGTCACCAGCACGTACCTTAGAAACTAGAGCCTGATCTTGTTGTGCTATCCAATCTTGATATGATCTTCCCATGTTTGATCTGATCTTAGTGTGTCCTAATTAAAGGTTCTGCATATTTTCTAAACTGTATTTTGATCATATGGTTTAAGAAGATTTTAAGGAGAGGTTTAAGATTTTTTGCTGTGAATGTTAAAGTTTTAGGTGCAGCAAATGAAGTTGGTAGATCGGGATTCCTTGTAAATTGTAATGGTGCTAATCTACTTTTAGATTATGGTGTTATGTTCGCAAAAAGACGTACAGATCCTCCTTCATATCCATTGCATATAAAACCCAAAGATGTAGATGCCACAATAATTACCCATGCACATCTGGATCACTCGGGAGGTGTTCCCTCATTGTTTACAGGAGGAAGTACAAATGTTTACGCCACTCCTCCCACACTTGAGCTAAGCAAATTACTCATCTATGATATGTTAAAAATTGAAAAAAATGCTCATCCATTTGGCCACCCAGAGGTTAATCATATGATAAGAAAATGTAAAGAAATCGGGTTTAGGGAATCCGTGAACATTGGCAATACTACATTTCAATTACGATCTTCTGGACATGTTATAGGAGGTAGTACCGTTTTAGTTGAATCAGACAATAAACGACTGTTTTACACTGGAGATATCAATCCTAACGGATCAAGAATGTTACCAAAAGCAGATTTGGAGATAGGAGAAGTTGATCTTGTGATCACCGAAAGTACATATTCACAAACAAATCAAATGCCACGAGACAAGTCAGAGAGGGAATTGGTTGAATTTGCCAATGAAGTCATGGATAGAAAAGGTATATTGTTTATCCCCTCATTTTCTGTTGAAAGGTCGCAAGAGATTGCATGTGTCTTACAGAATGCAAACTTCCAACACCGTGTAGTAATGGATGGTATGGCCTTAAAAGTAAATGATATTATGCTTCGTTATCCTGAATACTTGAAAGATATTAACATATTTGCAGATGCAATTAATCATGCATTTTTGATAAGAGATCATAGTGATAGAAAAAGAGCACTAACCGAGCCCTGCGTTGTGATTTCTCCTGCAGGTATGTTAGTTGGTGGAAATGCTGTATATTATATGCAAAATCTAGCTTTTGATAATAAGAATGGGATTGCAATGGTTTCATACCAAGGTGAGGGTACACCTGGGAAAAAACTGCTAGAAACTGGTAAGCTTTCTACTAGAGGAAAAGATATGAAAGTAAAAGCACCTGTAAAACAATTTGAATTTTCAGGTCATGGAGACAGAGATGCACTTTTTGAAGTGATAAAAAATATCAAAGGCAATCCCAAAGTCTTAACTGTTCACGGAGATCATGAATCCTGCACAAGATTTGCCGAAGAGATTCAGGAAAAATTTGGTCTTGATGCTTATTCTCCAAAGCTTGGTGAACAAATAGTCGTGTGATATGGATAATTCCAATTTTCATGTGAATGTCCGTGATACTATTAACAGTGGTCAGATTTTTTTATGGGAAAATTACAAAGATGTGTGGTTTGTAATTAACGGGCAAAATGTTATTGTAATGAGGCAAAATCCATCAGAAATTCTGAAATTGTCAGATGAGACAAAAAAATTTTTCAGGAATGACGATGATTTTAAAGAGATTGTAAGAAGTATATCTAGAGATAAAATTGTAAAAAATGCAGTAAAACACTATCCAGGACTTCGTATAACAAGACAAGAGCCCTTCCAGTGTTATATTTCATTTATAATTTCAGCAAATTCAAATATACCAAATATCAGACTTGGACTTCAAAAATTATGTAGGAAGTTTGGTGCCAAAACGTACGTTGAGAAAAGGGAGTTTTTTGTCTTTCCTACACCTCAGATACTAGCAAGGGCAACCATGTCTGATTTGCTTGGATGCGGTCTAGGATACAGAGCCAAATATGTTAAGAGTGCATCACATGCAGTAGTTTCAGAAGAAATTGATTTTGATTATCTAAAAAAAACTAAATACCAAATAGCTAAGGAATCTCTTTTAAAGATACCCGGAATTGGAGGCAAGGTTGCAGACTGTATTTTATTATTTTCTCTGGAGAAACTGGAAGCATTCCCATTAGATACATGGATGACAAAAATCATGCAAAAATATTATTCGAATAAATTTTCTATAGGAAAAAACACTATCACAAAAAAGAGATATGAAAGAATTCATCAAGAAGTTATAGATTATTTTGGAAATTTTGCTGGCTATTCCCAACAATTTCTATTCAAAATGGAAAGAGATTTGAATGAAAAAAAGTGGTTGTAAAACGCTTAATACACTAAATGATTTTTTGACTCTTGGGCCCATAGCTCAGCATGGATAGAGTGTTGGACTTCTAATCCAATGGTCAAGGGATCGAAGCCCTTTGGGCCCATTATTATTTTAGCAAAATTATTTATTCTAAACTTTACAACTAATAATTATGAAATACATTGAGCTAAAACTGAATAATGAGAACATAAAACCACGTGTTGAAATAAAGGGATACATCACCGTGAACTTTCCTGGTAGGTATGATGGTGTAGTAGTTAACATTCAGATTTTAGATTCAAACAATCTGGTTGTTTACAAATCATATAATGGTAAACAGATTTCACAAAATGTCTCACGTCTTTTTATAAGCAAGGATGTTATGCCAGATGATAAAGCAGAATTTACTGCAATCATTGATTTTATTCCTGAACAATCACATGACGTTAAGTTTCGTGTCTCTATAATAGAACAGCATAAGGAAGTAGAAAGTGAACAGTTGTTTGCTAAGTTTTCTGTTTAGAATCTTGATTTTGTAATTTCAAGCGTTCCCGTCATCCATGGATGGGGATCACAATGATATTCAATAACTTTCGCACCATTTGGTGGCGCATCCGTAAATAAAAAATCGTATGCTTCACCTGGTTTGATAACACCTGTTGAACCAAATGCCCCACTATAAGGATCAACAGTGATGCTTTTGTCATGACTGTCAGGTGTAACGGTGTGTGCAGTTTCATCAACATTTAGCCAGATTACATGATTATCAATGGTGAGCTGAATTTGAACCAATTTTGGAACAAAGTTATCCTGCTGATCAGCATTTGCAGATCCCATAATCATCTCAATTGTTGTACTTTTTACAGGATGTAAAATATGCTCATCTACATCTGGTGTTGCAAACATTTCAGGTACATAATACATCTGATAGTAAATAATTCCCGCACCACTAGCAACTAGAATTGCTAATAGACCTACTCCATAGTTATGACCAGTGGTAGTAGTGCTCACGTTTTGCAGTCATTTCTAAAAGTCTTATAAAGCTTGTTTAAGCGAAATGAAAATATTTTTGTCTATGGTTTCTTTAGATCAGACATTCCAAGATTTGGATCTTTATCTACATCTAATTCTGCAGTATTTGTCTTGATTTCAGGTGTTACAGATTCGCCAATTTGTCCTTGTGGTAATTTTTCCTCAGGTGGTCTAGTCTCATCTTTTGGGGATAATGGTTTTTGCTTACTTTTTAATGGTTTAGTAGTAAATCTAGGTGGAGGTTTTGGTATATCCTTTGCCTTGCTCATAGCATATCGGTAAAGATGGAAGAATCCTCCAAATGTAATAAGAATAACACCAGTTAGCCATAGGTTAATGTTGTTCATACCAGATAGGAAGGCGTTATACGCAGCTATGTTAAGGAAGACCTGAAATGCAAGTAATGCGACAAGCAACCAGTTAATCCATTTTGTAGATAGGTCAATTGTTGAAACTTTCTTAGGACCGTTTGCTTTCGCAAGTTTAGCCTTTCTTTCAGCATCTTTTGCAAGAGAAATCATCATGTAGGTAAATCCGAAGCTGAGAGGAACAAGTAGTATCATGACTAGATATAGGTTTATGGGATCAATGACTAGTCTTTCAACTAATGGTATCGTTGAATCGGGAGGAATGTAAAAACCCCAATAGGTGGTTACCAAAATCTGTGCAATTCCTGTAATT
>Ga0207965_1000676_pt1 | contig 10049 bp, 10 predicted proteins | sample Knorr_S23_td_O2m_FD_185609 | JGI IMG/M metagenome (GOLD analysis project Ga0207965, IMG submission 185609) | Marine microbial communities from Southern Atlantic Ocean transect - Knorr_S23_td_O2min_ad_571m_LV (SPAdes) (version 2) | ecosystem: Environmental > Aquatic > Marine > Oceanic | place...
TGATCTTTATCAACAAATTCGCCCTCAGTTACAACAAATATTTTCCGGTCTCCCAAAAGAGCCCACCCAGACGGTCTCAAATCTGAAGTAGCTACACCGGTTTTTCCAACCATATCTTCAAGCCCTATAGAAGTACTGTAGCCTTCATCCTGACTCTCTACTCCCGGAGACGTTAATTTGGTCCAAAACTTCGTCTTGGTTACCATTCTAAAGAGAAAAACTAATGCGATAACTCCACCAATAATTCCGATTGTTAATCCAGTCAAGGCAGAATGATAAACTTCTTCTGATACTGGTACATCTGGTAATAATAGTAAGTATAGGCCCCAGAGGATGACACCAATACCAGCGACACCAGCAATACCAAAACCAGGAATTAAAAATGCTTCAACCACTAATAAAACCAATCCTACCAAAACAATTAACAAATCAGACATTGTGGCTAATCTTACAATAGCAGATGCGCCCAGAGATAAAGCTAGACAAACTGCGCCAAAAGTTCCTGGTATACCCCATCCAGGACTCTGTAATTCAAATAATATACCCAAAAACCCAAATGTTGTTAGCAATGAGGCCACTACTGGATTAGTAAGAAACCGTACAAGATTCTCAGACCAGTTCTCAGAAAACGATATTATAGTAGCTTCACTGAGTTCTAATGATACTAATAGTTCATCCATATTTTCAGCAGTTCCATCAGCCATTTTATACATCAAGGCCTGTTCGGTAGTTAGGGTGATTAGTTTCCCTTCTTTACGTCCTTCTAGATCGGTTACTTCAACTGAATCACCATCGATAATTACGTGGGTAAATGACAATTCCTCATCGACCATACATTTTGCAATTACAGTATTGCGGTCCCGACTCTCCGCGGTGGATGCCATTTCCTCCCGCATATAGCTTATCACTTTTTCTGATGCTTTATTACCGGACATATCCACAGCAGTGGCAGCACCGATTGTACCGCCGCCCGTCATGTATATGGTCTCGCAAGATAATGAAATCAATGCTCCAGCAGATATCGCCCGTCGATTAATAAAGGCAACAGTCGGTACATCCGAATCAAGAATAGCATCTTTTATTTGTGTAGCGGCATCTACACGTCCACCAAAAGTATCAATGTCAAAAATAATGACTTCAACTTGGTCATTCTCAGCTTCCTGTATCACTCGCTCAATAAATGTAGGAAGACCCAAATCAATAACGCCTTGAATGGGAACACGGTAGACTTTTTGTTCAGCACTGTGTAGAAACCCAGCAAAAAAAATGATGATGAGGGGTAAAATCTCTTTATTATATTTTTGTGTAATCAAAATTCCCCGGAATTAAATATTGACCGATTTGAAATTACCTTAGATTCTGTTAAAACTGATACACAGAATTCAATTAATGACACGTAAACACCGACTCACATATACAGCATTAACGCTTATTTCAGATTGGTTAAGGAAAAGGGATCCAGCTATTCAATATTGGTACGCTCATAAACTGGCCCAACTATTTTACAATCACCTAGTGATCAGGCAAAAGGAGGCTCGAAAGAATATAGCCATAGCATTTCCTAGATATTCTGAAGCACGGAGAGAATTGATCCTAAAAAATAGTTATATATTTTTCATTCGCAACACCATGCAATTCTTATCATTCCCAAAAGGATTTCAAAATGCACATATAACGGTAAACGGGAAAGAGTATCTTGATAAAGCGCTTACCAAAAAAAAGGGAGTAATTCTTGTCACAGGACATTTTGGTGTATGGGAAATCATGCTGGCATGGTTTGGTCTAAACCAATATTCAATGCTGGTTGTTGGACAAAAGCAAAAAAATTCGGGCGCAGATACATTTGTCAATCAACTGCGGGAAAATACCGGCATAAAGATGATTCCTCGAAAATCTTCACTTGAATTCATGTATGAAGCGTTAGCAAGGAATAACATTTTAACTTTAGCTAGTGATCAAGATGCAAAAAAACGAGGTATATTTGTAAAATTTTTTAACTTACCTGCATCTACGCCAAAAGGCGCTGGACGTTTTCACTTGGAATATGGATCACCCCTAATATTTGTTACTTGCCACTTGGAAAGACCAAATAACCATGTATTAGACATATTACCAATTCCAACCGATTCAAACTCAAATATTGCATCAATAACGCAATCCTTTACATTGATGCTGGAAAATATAATCACAGCTTACCCTGAACAATATTTCTGGTTTCATCGGCGCTGGAAAACAAAACAACCACAACCTTAATCAATATGATAAAACATTTAAGCATAGATAACGCTGACATTTTAGTTGAATCTGCGGAAGTGTTAGATCGTGGCGGAATAATCGTTTATCCTACGGATACGCTGTATGGTTTTGGTGTTGATGCCAGAGATAAGGATGCAATTGATAAAATAAATAAAATCAAGGGGCGAAATAGTCCTATGAGTGTTATTGCAGCTGATTTTGAACAATTACTATCATGGACCATAGTCTCTGATATAGAGTTAGATCTAGTTAATGAAAATATTGGTGAAAAAACAACATTTATACTTCCTGCAGTAGAAGGAGTAATCCATGGTTCGATACTTGGACCTGATAATACAATAGGTATTCGAATACCAACACACCCATTTGGCCCAGACCTTGTAGCCAAAATAGGCTATCCTATTACATCATCCAGCGTGAATCGCCATGGGAATAAGCCCCTGAATAATCCAACAATGATCATTCAGGAATTTGGTGAAGAAATTGATCTAATTATTGATGCTGGCATTTTACCGTCATCCAAAGGTTCAACAATATATATGATCCATAAGAATCAATTAAAGAAGATCCGTTAATGAAAATTTTCCATATTATTTTTCTATCAATTTTTACAATATTGTATGGACAATCAGAATGGCCCTTCCAGATTGGAGAAAGATTAAGCTATAATGTGTCATTTACAGGGATTAGTGCAGGGCAAGCATCTTTGGAAATAGTTAATGATGCCGAGATAAATAATCACCATCAATTACATGTACGATTTATTGCCAAATCTACCTTCCCATTTAGCGCAATCTACACTATTAATGATCAGATTGATACATGGCTAGATTCAAAATATTTGTACACTAAAAAATTGACAAAAAAGATTCGCGAGGGTAATTATCATAAAGATTTATCCACCATTATAGATTATAATCAATCTATTGCCATAACAAACGGAGATACGATCCTAATAGATCAATTTCTACATGATTCATACTCTTTATTTTATTATCTGCGTACGATACCGCTAAATATAGGTGAAACAATTGATTTCACGGCATTTGATGGGAAAAAGATTACTCCATTCCAAGTAATTACGAAAACCAAAGAAACAATTTATACTATGGCTGGTACATTCCCATGTCTGGTTGTAAAGCCATTTCGTGAAGGAACCACATTGCTGAAAAACAAAGGTGATATGATGATTTGGTTCAGCGATGATAAAAATAGATTACCTATTCAGATCAGGATCAAACTGAAATACGGTTCTATGCTGCTAAAATTAAACGATATTAATTTGTAAAAAGTCGGCCAATATCATTAATCATTACCGTAGCCATTAATAGTAGTAAAAATGCCATGCCGACCTGTTGAATAATCATCCTGGTCTTTAGTGTAAATTTCCGTCGCAGCAATGATTCAGCTAAAATAATAAACACATGACCACCATCCAGCCCTGGAATAGGTAGAAAATTGATAAATGCGAGATTACAACTGATGATTGCCATAAATGTGAGTAATGATACCATCCCTGCGCGGGCAGTTTCACCCGCTATTTGAGCAATTAATATTGGACCACCTAAATCACTTACCGATGCTTCACCTGAAATTAACATCCTTATGGATAACACAACTAATCCAAGTCCCCCTATAGTTGAAGTAGCGCCTATCTGGGTGGCCATTAAAAACCCAATTGGTTTATAAATAAATTCTGGCGCTATACCAATTGCACCAAGTGTATCCAACCTACCGTTAATAGGTTGTATCTGAAAACTTGTAGTAATTGATTGTTTATATTCAACATCATCTCTCTGATATATGAGTGTGATTGGAGTATTGGGCATTGCATGAATAGTAGTTGATAATTCTGTCCATGTTGAGATTTGAACATCATCAACTGCAAGAATCCTGTCCCCAGGTAATAACCCCATATCTTTTGCAGGCATATCATTTATTAGGCTATGAATTACAGGATCATCTTTTGGTGATGGTACACCTTGATTCCAAACCACACCAGTAAAAATGATAAAGGCCAATAAAATATTCATAATTACCCCGGCACTCATTACCCAAATCTGGGCCCAGACAGGCTTACTCATGAGTTCATATGGTTTATTTTTGATTGTCCCATCCATGCTTTCATCAATCATACCGGCCATTTTGACGTACCCGCCCAATGGGATTATCGCAAAACAATATTCTGTTCCGCTACCAACGTGGCCAGGCTTTTTTACATTCCAGTTATAAATAGGTCCCCAGGATATTTTTCCACCTTGATCTTTTCTATAAAAAAATAATTTTATTTCGAAACCATTCGGCACTGATGTAATTGTCATTAATCGGGGAGGGAACCCAATCGAAAACCTGTCTACACGAACACCAACGGAGCGGGCTGCGAAAAAATGACCCAACTCGTGGACCATCACAATTACTCCTAGAACGATTATAAATGCCAAAATTGTAGTCATTAATGTTTATCCTTGGTTTTATGCTTCTACAGCGTTCTTTACAAAATCTGTTGCCCAAAGTTCCAATTTTAACAATTCTTCCAAATTTGGATGTTCAATCCAATCATGGGCAGCGCATGTTTCCTCAACGAGCCGAGGAATATCGGTGAATTTAATTCTATCTTCCAAGAAATTATAAACAGCATTATCATTGGCAATATTGAGAGCGGCTGGAGTCGTCCCTCCAGAACGCAAGGCTTCATATGCTAATCCAATGCTAGGAAAGCGATCTAGGTCCTTTTCTTCGAATGTTAATTGTTTAACCTGCACTAAATCAAGCGCATCCCAAGTTGCTGCTGCATGATGTGGATAAGTCAAGGCATATTGAATTGGTACTTTCATATCTGGTACCCCCATCTGCGCTTTAACAGAACTGTCTTTGAATTCAACCATTGAATGAATGATTGACTGGGGATGAACAATAATATCAATCTGATCCGCAGAAAAATTAAATAGCCAATGCGCTTCAATTACTTCTAAGCCCTTATTCATCATTGTTGCTGAGTCAATCGTAATTTTATTCCCCATGTCCCAGTTGGGGTGATTCAAGGCTTCATTTACAGTAATATCAGAGAATGTTTTCAAATCTCTTGTTCGAAATGGACCACCGCTACCTGTCAATATAATCCTGCGAACATCTTCAATTTTTTCACCACTGAGGCATTGCCATATAGCCGAATGTTCACTATCCACAGGATATATACTTGCACCAGTTTTTTCTTTTGTCCTATTAATAATATCACCTGCCATGACCAAACTTTCTTTATTACTTAAGGCAACATCTACTCCAACTTTAACTGCATTCAGAGTTGGCTCCATTCCTGCGGACCCAACAAGTCCATTTATTAATAGATCAACATCATCGCTTTGTGATATTTCTAACAAACCTTCTCGGCCCATTAAGACATCTATACCTTCTCCATTTAATCCATTTTTAACTTCTTCAGCGGATGAGTGATTAATAACGGCCACAGCTTTTGGCCGATACTTTTTTGCTTGCTCAATAATCTTTTTTGCGTTCTGATAAGCAGAAAGGTAAACAACCTCTAAATCTTCATCGAGTTGATCAATAACAACCAATGTATTAACACCAATTGACCCTGTAGATCCAAGTATTGAAATTCGTTTTGCCATACTTAATTGAAAGATTTATGTAAACTTAAAGAAAATTGAGTTATTTTATTATTAATACGTGCCTGTGTCTCAACACTCCAGCTAGAAAAGGAAATAATCTTTCCTAGCAACATATAATTCGCTGAACCAGAAATATTTTCTGGTATTTCTCCATCACTTTGATAAAATATTCTGCTTGTATATTGATTAATTCCAAAACCAAAAAAGAATGGAAATGCTTTGAATGTACTAGCTTTAGATATTGATGCATCAATTGTTCTACAATGCAGATGACGTGGCCCATCCATCTTCGCCAAACTCAGATCAGCCACCCATTGTGATGTATCATCCTCAGATAGGGATAGCGAAAAACCATAACCAGAATATTGTAAAACATCATTATCAGATGTGACCCCACCAATAATCCCATTTATTATTAGGTTATCTGTTAGCAATAATGCCCCATGAATTATCGGTAGTCCAAAAAATGAATTTTCTGTTCCTACTGCGGCATTAACATTTACAGAAAAACGGCTGGATAAATCGGGTTCTGAAAATTGATGATATCCTAATGAAAAAGATGTACTGCGAACCAGGGGTTCAACTGCAGCCACGAAATTATTTCCAGTAACTTCCGAAAGATCATATGAAGGAAATTGGCCTAATAAATATTGGGATATAAAAAAAAGTATTTTTATTAATCGCGTCATAAAACCAACACATAAAAAATACTAGATAATTCCGCGTTTGCTTGTTTCAATAAAATTAATAATTTCTTCAATTTCCGTTGAGTTTACCATTTCTTTTTTCATTTTTTCCAATGCAATTGATCTGGGTAAATCTGAACGAAAATATTTCCGATATGCCTTTTTAATATTTGCCAGTACTTCTAGTGAAAAACCCCGCCTCTTAAGACCAATTGAATTGATTCCACCATAACTTAATGGATCCCCTGCAGCTAAAATAAACGGCGGTACATCTTGTACCGCACGGAATCCACCACCAATAAACACGTGGGCTCCAATTCTACAAAATTGATGCACAAGCACACCGCCTCCCAATGAAGCATATTCTTTGATTTCCACATGGCCTCCTAAGGTTGCCATGTTTGCCATGATCACATTATCATTAATAATACAATCATGAGCTACATGGGTAGCTGCCATTAACAGTACATTGTTACCAATTGCTGTAGTACCATAAGCTGCTGTACCACGGTTAATGGTCACATTTTCCCTTATTATTACATTATTACCTATTGTAGTTTCAGTTTGCTCACCTTTGTATTTCAAATCCTGCGGTATTTCACCAATACTGCAATTGTGAAATATTGTACAATTTTCGCCAATTATAGTACCGGTGCAAATTGTATTAAAATTTCCAATTGATGAATTATCACCAATAGTTACACCAGCCTCTATAACCGTACATGCTCCTATGGTTACTTTATTGCCAAGTCTTGCGTCACCGCTTACTTGGGCAGTAGAATGAATAGATGCAGTTATATTATGCCCCTGCTCTGTTTACAATGTTGGCCATTAAATTGGCCTCAGCAACTAATTTCCCATCAACATATGCATCACCACGTAGTTTTACAGCGCCTAGGCGAATTTTTACTAATTGCATTTTTATTTCTACTTGGTCACCGGGTATAATCGGGATTCGAAATTTTGAATCACTTATTGAGGAAAATACCATATTCTTTTGTAATGGATCAGGTACAGTATTTAATACAAGAAATGCACCAGCCTGTGCCATGCTCTCCAAAATTAATACGGCAGGCATAACAGGTTGAGCCGGAAAATGTCCTGCAAAATAAGGCTCATTGATAGTAACATTCTTAATTGCTGTAAGGCCTACGCCTTCAGTTATTTCTGTAATGCGGTCAATAAGTATCATTGGATACCGATGAGGAAGTATTTTCATAATATCCTGGATTTCAAATTGCGATTTGGTATTCACAATCTAAACCAGAATTTCAGTCTAATTGGTCGCTGTATTCTTTCCGGATCATTTTTACGAATTCTACATTACTAGCATGCCCACTGCGTGCGGCAGTTACATGACCTTTTATTGAGATACCTAATAATGCTAAATCACCGATTAGATCCAGAGTTTTATGTCGCACAGGCTCATTATTAAAACGTAAAACTTTACCATTTAAAATACCGTTAGCACCTTGAATTACTTTCTCCGTAATTCCAAATAAATCACGAAGGCGATCAATTTCACCATGCTCTATTCTTTTGTCTACAATTACAACCGCATTCTCAAGGCTACCGCCTTTTATCAATCCCTTCTCTCTTAACTCTTCTACTTCACTTAAAAAACAAAAAGTCCTTGCCGGAGCCACATCACGAGCAAAGTCTTCTTCCATATTATAGATTGCTTCGTATTGTGTTCCTAGTGCGGGTAAAGGATACTCAACAAGAAACGTAACTCTAAAACTATCCGCAGGAACTACGTGGATATCTATCTCCTTATCTGAGTCGGAATAAACAACTGGTTTGCTGATATTCAATACATTTCGATCTACATTTTGTTGGATAAATTTTACAGAATGTAATGCCTCAACAAAATCTTTGGCACTGCCATCCATAACAGGTGCTTCTTTGGCTGTTAATTCAATGAGAACATTGTCAATTCGCAAACCTGATACCGCAGCCAAAGCATGTTCAACTGTATGTATCCTTACACCATTCTGCCCAATGGTTGTACCGCGAGATATATCTACTACATGATCAATATCAGCTTTTATCGCAGAACTACCATTAATATCTGTTCTGGCAAACCGAATACCATAATTCACAGGTGCAGGTTTAAAAGTAATAGTGCTCTCGACACCTGTATGCAACCCAACGCCAGTGCATGCTACCGGTGCACTAATAGTTCTTTGTTTACGGTTTGTATTTGTCATGCTTCGAGTTTTTTTAGTCTCTTTAGTATCCTGACTACCTCTGAATATACAGCTTCTCGTTTATGTTGTTCTCTAATTTCACGGGCTGGCATTCCTGCGTACACTTTACCTCCTATTAATGATTTTGAAACACCCGTTTTTGCCGCTAGTACGGACCGTGCACCAATTTTAACGTGGGGAGCAACGCCAACATGTCCTGCAAATATACAAAATTCACCAACCTCTACGCTACCAGCAATTGTTACTGCCGCAGTTAACAAACATCCTTTACCCAGACGAACATTATGCGCCAAATGCACATGATTATCCAATTTACACTGATCTTCTATTATAGTATCTCCTATAGTGCCCCGATCAACAGCACTATTAGCACCAATCTCAACATCATTTCCGATAATCACATTACCATTCTGAGGTATTTTATGATTTATATCTTTATCTGTTACGAAACCAAAACCATCACTACCTATAACTGTGCCACTGTGGATTATGGCATTGTCACCTATATTGGTGCCATGGTAAATATGTATATTTGAAAATATATTACAATTTCTGCCAATAATAGTTTTCTGGCCAATTACTGTGTGTGAACCAATACTTGAATTGTCACCAATAATAACTCCAGTTTCAATAACAGAAAATGGTCCAATGGTTACATTTTTTCCTATCTTAGCTTTTGAATTAACATAGGCATTTTCACTTACACCGCTCATATATTTAAATTTGGGTGTAAACTCACCAAGAATTTTAGCAATAGCTAATTGTGGATTATGGTGGATGATACCAGGTTTATTATCTAGTAAAGATGCTTCAGAAACAACTACAGCAGATGCATCAGTAGTTTGTAAGTATTTCTTATATTTTATATTGCCTAAAAACGTTATAGTGGATTCACGCCCATTTTGAATTTCGGATACACCAGTTATTACCATAGTAGGATCACCAACGAATGTCCCCTTAACAAGGTCCGCAAGTTCTGATAATGTTGCCAAACCTGCTAGTAATTTTAGTTTTCTTCAGGTAGACTATATTTTCTTAATTCATAAAGAACATCGTCAGTCAAATCATACGTAGGGTTACCAAAAAGAAGTGAAACTGATCCATCAATAATAAAATCATATTCTTTAGTGGCGGCTACTTTATCAACTGCGCGTTTTACTTTACTTAATATTTCAAATTCCATCTGAGCCTGTTTTTTATAAAGTTCACCCTCCGGCCCAACTTTTTGTGCCTGGAATGCCTGAATTGTTTGTTCTCTTCCCGCTATTTCC